>ENA-ORXU01000587-ORXU01000587.1-marine-metagenome-genome-assembly--contig:-NODE-587-length-39988-cov-4.467365_pt1 | contig 39988 bp, 35 predicted proteins | sample MGYA00237869_ERZ511484 | MGnify/ENA metagenome assembly ERZ511484 | reverse complement strand
AGCACAATGGTCATATCACACCACTCACTTCATGACAAATGGGCGAGAGCCACCCGTAACAAAAACTTACGCCAACGTCACTAATGATATATCGCCTATAGTCCTGATTTATCGTCATCTACATCGCTAAAAAAAAATTACCTAAAATCCTATTGCACAAAATGGGTATAAGTCTCTGACATAGCGATGGTCACTAGCTAGCAGAATCTCTGGATCCTCTGGCGGCAGACTGCGTATTGAGAAGTAGAGAATCCTCGATATATCCAGTAAATCTAGGCGATGACCTTATTCCCCATATTCCTGATTAAGATCACTTCGATGATCTGCTGAGCTTGGGAGTTAGGAATTTGAAGTGAATCACCGATAAAGGAGATCATGAGGCGTTCATCCTCATCCAATATGCCATCAGCTAGTACCATATCTACCGCCATGCTGAAGAGTGTAGGGCGATCCTGAAGCTCTACTTTGGAGGCGGCCGCTTCTACCAGAGTGATAGATCCGATCATGGCCTGAGCTTCTACAACTTTTTCGAAGAAGATATCGATGTGCAGTCCAGCAAACTTCTCCTTCATCACTAGCATGCGCGATAGCTTATCGATTTCTACATCGCTTACATCACCATCTGCAGCCATACAAGCATAGAGTATAGCCACCCATGCTTCCGCATCACTCGCAGCTACGTACTCAAACCCTTGAGCGACTCTACGTTCTTTGAACTGATCATACCGTCCCATGTCACCATCTTTTGTCATGGATCAAAGTTAGCTCATCTGGAGGGTATCTGGTGCGATGCTATCTTATCTTTGATAAATGATAGACGCCATATCTCCGATAGACGGCCGCTACGCTGCGCGTACAGTCGATCTCACTAGCTACTTCAGTGAAGCTGCTCTGATCCGATATCGTATACGGGTAGAACAGCGTTACCTCAGCTCTCTCCTGCCCTACATCTCAGACTCGCTCGCTAGGGAAGCACTAGGTCAATGGCCAAGTGACTTATGGAGCGAGATAACTATCGATGATGACGACATCAAGCGTGTCAAAGACATAGAGCGAATCACCAATCACGACGTAAAAGCGGTAGAGTATCTGCTTAAGGAAAAGCTTGATGCAGCAGGACTATCTCAACTTAAGGAATGGGTTCACTTTGGACTCACCTCACAGGATGTGAATAACACTGCCTTCCCACTTATGATCATGGAAGCATGGCAAGACGTCATTCATCCTACTATTACGGAGCTGCGCGACCAGTTGAGCGCTCTTGCCCGAGACTGGGACGCTATCCCGATGCTCGCACGTACACACGGCCAACCTGCGAGTCCTACACGCTTAGGCAAGGAGATTGCCGTATTCGTGGAGCGCATAGATGTCCAGCTCGATAGCCTGACGCAGATAGCCTTTACAGGCAAATTTGGTGGTGCTACGGGTAACTTCAATGCTCATCATGTCGCTTTCCCAGATCTTGATTGGCAAGAGTTTTCCGATGATTTCTTAGCGTCTCTTGGTCTTGAGCGACAGCGGACGACTACGCAGATAGAGCACTACGATCAATTAGCAGCTTTTCTCCATGGTCTATCTCGTATCCATGTCATCATGATAGATCTATGCAGAGATATATGGGCTTACGTATCCATGGATTACTTCAAGCAAAAGATTAAGGCAGGCGAGGTCGGAAGTAGCACCATGCCTCACAAAGTGAACCCGATCGACTTTGAAAATGCGGAAGGAAATCTGGGTATGGCCAATGCAGTTGCCTCGCATTTGGCTGACAAGCTACCTATCAGCAGACTACAGCGTGACCTCACAGATAGCACTGTACTGCGCAATATAGGCCTCCCTATGGCCTATGGGCTCATAGCGTACTCATCCCTCAAGAAGGGATTAGGAAAACTATTACTCAATGAAGACGCACTTCATCGCGATCTAGAATCTCAGTGGGCTGTGGTTACAGAGGGTATACAAACCATCATGCGCAGAGAGCAAGTGCCTGATGCTTACGAGAAACTAAAGGATCTCAGCAGAGTGAATAGTGTCATTGATGCTACGAGCATCAGTGAATTTATAGACAGGCTAGATATTGATGAAAAGGTAAAAGAAGAAATGCGCGCTATTACACCTCACACATACACAGGTGTACGTATCTCTCCTCGCGGTTAAGCAGCATATATATGCTCGGCACCACGATCTCTGATGATCAACTGTGATGACTCTGCAGCCTCTACTCTACCGATGATCTGAGCGTCTATGCTATAGCTCCTTGCAATATCGATCACGGACTGAGCATGATCTTCTGATAGGTAGATTTCTAGGCGCTGGCCAAGATTATACACTCTATACATCTCCTTAGCGGGCATCTGTCCAGCTTGACTGATCAGCTCAAACACGGCTGGCCTATCAAGAAGATTATCCTTGATGATTCTTTTACCTGGGGCAAATTTCATGACCTTGGTAAGTGCTCCACCAGTATTGTGGATGATACCATGGGTATCTCCTCTATGCTCTGATAATAGTCTCTTAAGGAAAGGCAGATAAGTCCTCGTGGGAGAGAGAAGTAGTGACTTGATACTATGCGATTTACCTGCGACATCTATAGAGTCAGTGATGCGATGCTGGCCGCTGTAGGCGATCGCATGGTCAAGACTTGGATCACAAGTCTCAGGGTATTTCTCCCTATGATAGCTAGAGAGAATCTGATGACGAGCGCCAGTGAGTCCATTACTTCCTATGCCGCTATTGTAACTTGACTCATAGCTTGATTGACCGCTACTAGATAGTCCTACGATGACATCTCCATCCTCAATATTATTGATGATGAGTTGGTCACGTTTCATGCGCGTACCAGTAGTATAGCCCACGTCAATGGTACGTACTATATCACCCACGTCGGCTGTCTCACCACCGGCTAGATATAACTCTATGCCATGGTCAGCCATACGCTCTACAAAGGATCGAGCAGAAGTGATAAGCGTCTCGATGACTTTACCGTCTACCAGATTCTTATTGCGACCGATAGTAGAAGAGATCAGCACTCGATCCACCGCACCTACGCATGCCATGTCATCTAGATTCATCACGAGCGCATCTTGTGCAATTCCTTCCCATACGCTGTAGTCGCCAGTTTCTCTCCAGTAGAGATAGGCCAGACTGGTCTTGGTACCAGCAGTATCAGCATGCATCATGCTGCAGTATGCTGGATCACCCTGCCATACATCGGGGAGGATCTTACAGAAAGCTAAAGGGTAGAGTCCCTTGTCCTCATTTTTAATAGCGGCATGCACCTCTTCTTTGCCAGCAGAGACGCCTAGCTTTTCGTATAGGTCTTTGTGTGTATCGCTCATAGCTAATCTTGGCTGTCAAAGGTATCGCAAGTAATCAATCTAAGCATGACTTATGTGCAAAGTTGGTACGCTTCTTGGTAGATAAGTAGTGATCGATTATCTCAACCTTGAGCGGGATAGTCATACGATCAGCTGCAACTGTAAGAACCAGTAGTTTTTTTTTGATCTTGATGCGCCCAACCTCGCAGAAAGATCATTACCTTAATGACGAGTAAGGGGAAGTCCAGGCAAAGTGGCTTCCCCTTTTTTATGTTTTTGAGCGGAAGCTCTCGACTACTAATTCTTAACTACTTGTACTTCTTTCACGACATTTCCCTCTTCCGTCTCCATGACGATGAAGTACTGGCCATCTGCTCTATCACGTAGAGAAATCATGGTAACCCATCGCTCTGCGTACTTGGTCATGAATCCTGTGCTCACTTTCTGCCCAGAAATATTATAGATAGTATAGGGCACTTCAAATCCCGCAACAGCATCATATAACTCTATGGTGAATACACCTGTGGTAGGATTTGGCCTCAGCTCTACTCTACCCGATGCCTGAAGCGTGCGACTCGACACTGGCTGACCTACTTCGACAAGTGCTGAATCTCTACAACCATTCTCGTCCGAAGCAACAATTTCATAAACTTGATTACCTTGAAGATCTGAAAACATCGTAGTCGCTAGATCATTCCCGTCTATGGTGTATCTCACATTACCCACAGAGTTGGCAGAACTCACTAGGATGGATCCATCTTCTGACTCAGTTGTACTTGCGTCTGTCACTTCCAGTATCTCTAAGTCAAGACGGCAACTGTAAGGTACACAGAACTCCGTGTCTTCTACGCTTCCGTACGTGCTACCCTTAGCATAGACTTGACCTGACTCATCTACTAGTTCATAGAACCCTTCACCACCGCTGCAGCACAGTCCGTTGCGACCTCCGTCAAACATGGTTAAGATGTAGCAATCGCTCGGGACACAAATCACTTCTGTAACTAGTCCACCCGCTTCCTCATAGGGGCCGTCAAAAACGAATGGAGTAAAATTAGTATCTCGGACAAACCAGCGGACTTCTGCAGGAAAGCTATCGAGCTGAATGGTAAGCGTCAACTTCACCGCTTCAAAGTTTAGTTCTACACTATCTACGAGTCTCTGGTCTAGCTCCACAGCTGCGTTACCATTGGGCCTTGCGATGGTCAGATCTACTTTGTTCTTGCCATCCACGAGGCCTGAGAGTTCTAAATCAAACTCACCAAGTGTAAGGGCTGGAATCAATCCGTTCCAAGTATCTACTTGCTGTGGGCCACCATTGACACTGTAGATCAGATCAATACTACCCAAGTCTTGGAAGCTTCTATTGCGTATTCCTATACGTGCAAAGCCTTCACTGGTACAGTTCTGATCTTCATTGATCTCAAGGCTTACCAGATCTAGCTGATCTGGCAATTGTAAACTCACAGTAGTACTGAGAGTATCATTCACTACACGCATATCCGCCGCACTGGTAGAAATTACTGTCACAGGAACTGTAGTAATGCCTGATAAATCTATCGATTCATCAAAGGTCACTACACGATTTCGCCCCGGCGGTATGACTCCGACTATGCTCGTATCGTAAGAGGCCAATCCATCAAATATCACCTGAACTCTATACCTCTCGATCGTATCGGTTCCAGCATTCTGCAGGGTCACGGAGACAATCTCATCATCCGAAAATTCGACACTGCTCTGAGGAGATCGCAGCGCAAGTGGTCGTAGATCTATGCTATCAGGATCGATTACTACATTGAAGATCTTAGTCTCCCATAGGAAGCGCTCTCTGAATTCACCAGTATACCAGAAGCTCTTGCCATCCACAGGATCTACGTTCATAGAGCTGTAATCACCCCATCGATTATTGGTATTTGGCGAGCTCGATTCTATAACTACATGTTCATTGACAGTCATCATCCCTAGAGGATCCTCCGCTCTACGACCCGTCATGGCCATACCAGGATTCGTCTCTGGACCTACAAAGGCATAACCCATAGCCATGTTACCTTCTTCATCCATCGCTATACTTCCCATAAATCGGTCAAGACTATCTGGAGAGAAAGTGCCCTCTTGGTAGAGAGACCACTCCTCTTCACCAGATTTTCTCAATTCAAACCATCTGATACCGGCCTGATTATTACCATCGGCATCCACTACAAAGTTTCCTACTAGTGTCTCGTGCGTACCAAAGTTTCTATACTGCAATCGATGCATGATCGTCTGCTGCAGAGCTCCCATCTCTTGGCCATTAGGATTGACCAGACAATTGAATAGGCCGTCCTCACAGACATCGCTTTCAAAGGGTGCAAGCGGAATCTTAAGCGGGCCATCTACTCTACCATTGGATGGATCATCCCAGTTCACGTGGAGCTCATAGATATCTAGCTCGTCAGTGCCGCCATTCCAAGAATCATCATGGATTCTCATCACAAAAGTGCCATCATCGTCTGATGGCGCCAATTTACCATCCCAGTCAGAAGGAGTACAAACTTGCCATACAAACTGCCCACCAGATGTCACAGCGTACCTCGGAAGTGCAAATCGCTGGATAGCGGCATCTCCGCCTACCAGCATGCTGTCTCTTTCTAGTGCGTAGAAGGCAACGTCCCCAGCAAATTCATTAGTAGTGACGACATAAGCATCATTCCATACTGCATATTTAGGGTAATCAGGAAAGTTAGGTGTCTGAAAGATATAGATGTGATAAGCTCCTAGTGGATTGCTCGTCTCTGATACAGCTATCAGAAGTCGATTACTGCCCTGAGGAGCAAACTCAGTAAGAAGCCAGCGCTCAGCGTGCTCATCATAGATGACAATAGGATCACCCTGTCCCTCTTGGCCAAATGGCTCCCAGAAAAGTGGCTCAGTAGGTACTGGACCGAAGATCACTTCACCTTGCTTGTCCATGATAAGTATCTGAGCTCCATCCGCGCTCCCGTTGCACATCTGGATGTAGTATTCTTTTCCTATGTCTCCCACTGGATCTGGAGGGAAGAAGCCTAGAAAGCTGAGACCATCGGCTACCATCAGCGGCTCAATATCATTATTCATCCTAGTAGGGTCTTGACGGATAGGGTCTGGACCGTTAGGTAATGCAATTAGAGATTTTACTCCAGGTATAGGCGGTGGAGCCTTCTGATTGACGGCTTTCCACGTACTGTTTTTTGCCTGTGCCTCTGCGTACGCTTTGACAGCTATATCGGTAGCGTTACCGATAGCATCAGTCTTTCCGAGATAGATGAGACTAGACGACTCAGGCCCAGTGGCCTGCAGGTCCTGCTGTGCGAGGAGATTAAAAGGTAAAAATGCTAGTAGTAACAGTAGATTTTTCATCCGTCAGATTTGGTTGATTCTTAGAATGGCGAAGGTAGATGATTCACCACCAGTATCAACTTGTCTACGGTCTACAAGTTCATGCGAGGAGCGCACTAGGCTCGTTAATTGACCATCAGTGCCGCTTCTTGCTCTCCTTCAACATTTCGAGACGCCTTTGCTTAAAAGCAGCTGCTCGTCCCTCTAGGTCTTGATCCACTCCATTGAGATCACGATGAAGCGAGACGATAGTAAACTCGACCATATCATCAGGATGAGATATGCCCATCGATCTCAGATAGTGGCTGTAGCGTGACCCGTCTAGTAGATTCCACTTCACACTGATCCATCGTCCTAGTCCAAAGTGCAAGGATCGGGATATCTGGTCTTCTGTAGCTCGCTGAAAATTATTGAGTGCGCCATCATCTCCCAGCTCCTTGAGCTCTACGATAGCTTCTTCTATATCTGCAGGTATATATACATCATTGAGATACTCTCTCTTGATATTTTTCTCATATTGCCTCAAATATTCAGCACGGTCTTGCCCTATAGCCAGAGTTGTCAAGCATGTAGCAAGTATCATGATTATGCACTTCATGGAGTTCATAACGCAATCTCTAGCACATTGATTCTCTATATGGACTTTACACGTCCCTTCTTAACAGTACCATGACATCTGCATCTCTCTCGCAATGCCAAGGACTCACGAGCATACATCTTGACTACTCGCCTCACATAGATTCTGCTAAAATTTACATAGTAGAAGCTGCGACTACAGATCGCTGTTAAAATATTCCTAAAGCCTCTATATCACTCAATGCCTGATTTGGTAGGACGGTTTACATGACGTACTTTCGATCCTAGTGGATACACGTCCTATGATTCAACGCCTAGTCACAATATTACTTCTTGTAACCATCTCTTGCTCTATTACCGTGGCGCAACAGGTGCAATGGATCTCATGGGATGAGGCCATCGAGCTATCAGCTACTCAGCAGAAAAAATTCTTTGTAGACATCTACACCGATTGGTGCACTTGGTGTAAGAAGATGGACGACAACACTTTTAATCAAGCTGAGGTGATCACATCTCTTAACCGAGATTACTACGCCATCAAGTTTGATGCTGAGATGAAAGCTGATATTACTATTGGTGATCACACTTACAAGTATGTCAAAAATGGAAAGCGAGGGTATCATGAGCTTGCCCTTGAGATCACTCGAGGTAAGTTGAGCTATCCCACAATTGTCTTCTTGGATGAAGACATGAAGATCATCCAGTCCCTTGAGGGTTTCTGGAATGCCGAGCGCTTCATGGTGATGCTCAGCTATTTTGGCGAAAACCACTATAAGACTACACCATGGAATACCTATCTGAGGCAACAGGCCGTGACGACTAAGAGCGCTATTCCTGTAGGTAATGGTGGAGGATATTGAGCGATCAAGTGCTCGTACCTTTGTCCACATGAGATACAGAATTACCCTACTATTCCTTATATTTTTCGTGGCACTGTCGTGCAAAAGCGACCTTAAGACCTTCACGGACTCTACACATGGTATCAATTATGGTCGAATCTCACAAGAGCAAGCCAAAGAACTCCTCGAATCAGATAAAGATATAGTCCTACTCGATGTACGCACTCCAGATGAATGCGCTGAAGGCATCATACCTGGTGCCGTGCAAATGGATTTCTTATCGGATGATTTTGAAATCGATGCGCTATCCCTCAGTGAAGATGACACTTATCTTATTTATTGTCGCAGCGGTAATCGTAGCACTAAGGCGATGAATCACCTACGTACGCTCAATATATATAAGATCTATGAGCTTGAGGGCGGCTACAAGAAGTGGCTTGCGCAGCACTGAGATAGCAATATTCTAGATATACACACCTTTGCAGCCATGAGTCAGAGTGAACAGATTGCAACTACAGACGAGAGCATTACAGTAAATGAACAGATCACTCAAGGAGGTGATCGTAGAATACATATACTACCAGATCTCGGGACTAATAAGTACTTCGTAAACCCTACAAACTATAAGGGCCTGCTCAACCGCGGCAGCTGCACCTGCTCCGCGCTCAATCCAGAGACAGAAGCACTCCTCACTGATCTAGAGTCTGCGGACACAGCTCACTTATACAAGTGGATCCGCTCCCAACTACGCAGCTTGCTCAACTTCCCTGGCGAAGATCGATTTGATATTTTCTTAGCTCCCAGTGGTAGCGATCTCACCTATTATCCGCTTCTCTTCTCCCAAATTTTACACCCAGATCAGGAGATCTTATCTCTCGTCAGCTGTCCTGAGGAGCTCGGAAGTGGTACGATCAAAGCCGCCAGCGGGAAGTACTTCATGAATCTCAATCAATTTGATGAAGATATACCCTATGGGGACAATCTCTTCCCAGATGGAGCTGTAGAGACGCTTAAGTTCACCGCTCGTGGTCAAGATGGAGAGATCCTAGAGCATAAGCATCCCATACTTCAGGCTATCACAGAGATCCAAGACAGAGCCATGATAGGCTACTTAGTGGTCGGAAGCAAATCAGGAATAGAAAACGATATCGATATCGTCAGAGAAGTAGATAAGGACGTCATGTGGGTCGTAGATCTCTGTCAATTCCGCAACCGCAAAGTCTTTGTCAATGAGCTACTCGACCTGGGTTGTACTGTCATGATCACTGGTAGCAAATTTTATCAAAGTCCTCCATTCTGCGGCGCACTCTTAGTACCCAAGGCGATGTCCGATAAGATGAGTAAAGTACGCGACATCGATTACTCGCCATACCGACGGCTTTTTTCTCAGAATGATATTCCACCTCGTCTAGCTGAACTGCGGTCCAAGTTTAGACCATTTCAAAACAAAGGTCTAGCACTTAGATGGTGCTGCGCTCTGCATGAGATGACGGCATTTGATCAGATTCCTTATGAAGAAAGTGATGAACTCATCTCTGAGTGGAATCAAATCTCAAGTGATGCTATCTCAGAAGCGGACAATCTGGAACTCATGCCAGATCAGCAACATACTAACAGTAGTATCATCAGCTTCAGAGCTAAGCACAATGGAAGATACTTACAGCCCGAGGAGACTCAGAAGCTCTTTGAGCTTATCGTACGAAGAAAACACTCCGGCTTCAAAAAATTTGATCGTGTATTTATCGGTCAACCCGTGTTGTATGGTGATAAGTCATTTATCCGTGTAGCACTGGGCAGTTACAATGTCCGTAGGCTCATATTGACAGGAGCGGACTGGCACAATGATTATCACCTCATCTCCCTACTATCAGATCATGTCCCTCAGGCCATTGCAGCTAGTCAAGTCTGATCGATATAGCTGGGCCGTATCACAGGCGCATGAGCTAGGAATTCTCAGTTCGGACCATAGTGCCGCCTTATTCGTCGATTTAGACGTATTGGATGAGCGGCTGGATCATCTGTCACAGGTGTTTCCTCGTACAGCTCTACATGCCATACCGGTTAAGACACATCCCATACTCAGTACGCTGCGGTATATCGTGTCTAGAGGATATGGCCTAGAGTGCGCTTCCTTAGAAGAGGTAGTCTTGGCACTCAAGGCATCCTGCCCTAGCGATAAAATCGTCTGGGACAGCCCTGCTAAGTCAAAGACGGAGATTGACTATGTCATCCAGCATGCGCCTGGTGCGATTGTCAATGCTAACAGCATCGCCGAGCTAGACATGTATCCTGCCGATCATGGATTACGACTCGGCCTCAGAGTATTACTCATGAGTGCTACGGGTGCACCCCAGGTGTTTGACGTGAGCTCTTCTGACAGCAAATTTGGCGAGCCAATCACTAGCCGTCAGGAAATTATAGAGTGCTTTGTCCGTCGTCCAGACCTAGTAGGCCTACATCTGCACGCTGGCTCGGACATAGGAAATATCGCGCAGAACGCATCACGAGTATCCGCTGTCTATGATCTCGCCCTAGAGATCAATTCAGTGCGCGTAGCGGCTCAGCTTCCAGCACTCAATTACCTTGACATAGGAGGAGGCGCTGGAGTTTACCTGGATGGGCGACCAAGTCAAGGACTGGAAGAATATGCTGAAAGCATCACGGCGAAATGTGACGTACTTAGCTCACCTCTGCAGATCATCACGGAGTTTGGCAGGTTCACTTATGGTCACTGCGGATGGCTATGGAGTCGGATTGCGGCGCTTCGATCTAACACTAGGGACCACTATCTTGCCATCCTCCACGTAGGTGCTGATGCTCTCGTAAGAGAGATCTATCAGCCTCATCCTCAACCTCATAGCTACACCGTCCTCGACTCTCACTTCAATCTAGACCCCGCTACCGATAAGATATATGATCTTGCGGGTCCACTATGCTTTGCTGGTGATGTGATTGCGCGTGAGATATCCTTGCCTCAGTTAAGCCTGAGTCACAGTATCATCGTATGCAATGCAGCCAGTAACAGCCTAGCACTCTGGAGTCGACACTGTAGCAGAAGGATGCCTGCAGTAATCCACTATCGCCATCAGCAATCTTGTGTCCTTGCTAAACCAGCAGAGACACTGGAGGATATCATCACATTCTGGAGTTAACCCCAAGTAGTGCATTAGGATTTTAGGTAAAAGTTTCTCAGCGATGTAATTGGCTTTCAGTCAGGACGATATGCTATATATCATCAGTGTCTCGGCGTAAGTATTCGTTACGGGTGGATCTCGCCCATTTGTCTTGAAATGAGTGGAGTGATGTATCCATTGTGCTTTGCTTCTACTGCGAGACACATCTGATTCAAGATCAGGCACTTACCAGAGGTAGGCAAGTTTCACCTGCTCGACTTACGAAGTGAAGACGAGCTTGCTCGCCTTACGAAGTGAAGACGAGCCTTTAAAAATGTTCATCGAGCGACAGTCGAGATGCACATAGCACGCTATGACTTGTCGGCGGAGCACCTGACGCTCTTGCAGATAGTCACTATCCATCGAAGCCTAATGCATGAATTGGGGTTAAGCGAATAAACCCTCAAGATCTAGCCCACCTAGACTGCCAGAACTCATGAGCAATAGCACCTCGATATCTCTGTGCTGCTTCAAGAAATCAGTAATCTCATCAGCACTGCGCAGAACCACAATGTTGTCAAGAGCAAATCCCTCTCTAATTTCCTTATCAGTCATAAGCTGGCGACGCTTCAACTTCACAGCTTCTTCATCGTAGAAAATGATACGATAGGCTAGCTCTACATAGTGATCGCGGTACTGTCGTACAAATGCCGGATCCATACTACTATATGTGTGTAGTTCGTAGATTGCACAGATGACTTTTCCTGCATGGTACTTCTGCACAGCGGCAGTTGTTGCCTTCAGCTTACTCGGGGCGTGCGCGTAATCTTGGTACACGACAGGATCTTCTTTTCTGATCAATTGCAGGCGCCGGGCCGCTCCAGAAAAGCTTGACATAGCTTGGCAGAATTGCTCAGCTGAGATATTACGTCGCTGGGCCCATGTCCATAAGGCAGCAAGATTTTGATCATTGTGATCTCCAAAGACATTTGGCCGAAAGGCCTGATCCCCTACTTGTAAGTCTCCATCTGGTGTACGCGCCAAGGCAGTATAGGGGACGATAACAGCGTCCGAGTTCTCAACAATTTGCAGCAGGCGCTGATCATCGCTGTAGTATATGATAGAATCAACGTCACTCAGAGAAGTCACCAATTGCTCAAAAGGCGCCACGTAATCATCCATTGTAGGAAAGACATTGACATGATCCCAAGCGATACCGGTGATGATGAGCTCCTGCGGGTGATAGTGCAGGAATTTACTCACGGGATCGAGCCTTGAGCTGAGGTATTCGTCGCCTTCTATGATCACCAGATCTGCGCCAGTGAGTCGTACGGGCGAGCTTAAGCCCGCGATCTGAGCACCCAGCGCATGGTCAAATGTGATGTCCAGCTTGTGCAGGAGGTGTACGATCATAGCAGATATGGTCGTCTTGCCATGACTGCCTGCAACCACCACCCTATGGCTATCAGCCGTCATCTGACCTAGCAGCTCTGGAAAACTGACGATCTCCAGACCGAGGCTCTGTGCTTTGAGCAACTCAGGATTATCTAACTGAGCGTGCATACCTAGCACCACTACATCAATCTCTGGCGTAATGTGACCAGCGTGCCAGCCTATCGTCTCAGGAAGGAGTCCAGCTTGCGACAATAAGCTGCGGGAGGGCTCAAAGATTGCATCATCTGACCCTGTAACCACGTTACCTAGGCGCTGGAGATCGATCGCGATAGCGTGCATGAGGCTTCCGCCAATAGCTATAAAGTGGTATTTATTGATTTTGCGCACGCTTTAATGATTTGATAAGAAATTCAGCGGCGAACTTTGCCGTTACGTACACAATTATAATAAACTAAGCTTAACCGAAACAACTCTAATCCCACAACTTATGAAAAATCGCCGATTTCTCCCTCTCGCACTTCTTGGCCTACTTACTCTCAGCAGCTGTAATCGCGGTGTAGGATGTCCTAATAATTTTCAGCTCGATACTGACATCCTTGAACAAATAGCTAACATAGCTGTCCTGCTCTCTAACATCATGTAGAGAGAAATGAACTGGACTATACTTGATACCCACGAGCAACTAGAGTCTATCGCGCAAGAGTGCGAAGTAGGACCCGTGGTAATCTATAAACATAGTTACAGATGCTCCATAGCCACTGTAGCTCACAATAGGATAGATAGTGCAACTGAGCTCTCTCAGTCATCAGCCTATATCCTAGATGTGGTAAAGCATCGTGATATCTCCCTACAGATTGCTGAGACCTACTCAGTCCAGCATGAGTCACCGCAGATCCTTGTACTCTATAAGGGTGAAGTAGTATACCATACCAGTCACTTGGGCATCACTCCTGGTGAACTAGCTGACCAGATCAGCGCTCTAGCTGCGGCGTAAGATGAAACTAGTACGTACTGATGATGGCAGCATGAGTCTGCGGTCATCAACCCATGGCATACTTTACCACAGTCATCATGGTGCGCTCACAGAAAGCCTTCATGTATTTATAGCCAATGGTCTTGACTACAGATCGCAGAACTCGGCAAATCCCGATGAGACCATCCGCATCCTTGAATATGGTGTGGGTACAGGTCTCAATGCTCTCCTAGCCTATCAGTGGAGTATGAATATGGGTATATCGATAGAATACGTAGGTCTAGAAATCGAGCCCGTGAAGATCTGGAAAGATCTCGCTTATGTACAGCACGATGAGATGGGCTATGACTTCTTTTCTACCTTTCACCAAGGAGAGTGGAATACCAAGCATCGATACAAAGGTGTCAGTTTTACGAAGGTCAAGGAAAGCTTTCTAGATTATGAGCCAAGAGAGGATTACTTTGATGTCATATTTTATGATGCCTTTGCGCCGACGTCACAGGAAGAGCTCTGGACTTGTGACACATGGCAAAAGTGCTATGCCGCTCTGAGATCGTATGGGGTCTGGGTGAGCTATTGTGCCAAAGGGCAAGTGCGACGTGACCTCCAGAGTGTAGGCTTCGATATATCACGCCTCCCTGGCCCCCCAGGCAAAAGAGAAATGCTACGCGCTGAGAAGCCTTGAGAGACTTCCTGATAAGACGATTTACCTACTATCATTTTTGCTCGTCGCGTCTTCATCATGTGTGCTCAACTACTGCATCTGCAGAGATCTAATAGCTCCATAACTTCCTACTTCTACAAGCTCAGACAGAATGCTGCCTTGACGTAATGATCTGGTAAGTTGATCACTCGATTAGCATCAGTATCCTCGTCAATGATCAAGAGAACTGTGCGCTTTACTCATTGGTGCCTTACTTTGAGGATATGAAACTTGCTCTACACTGGAAAATCCTGATAGGCATGGCCTTGGGTGCTGTATTTGGATTTGTGTGCGCTAGTCAAGGCTGGCAAGGATTTGTATCCGACTGGATAGCACCGTGGGGTAAGATTTTTATCAATATGCTGAAGCTGATCGCGGTACCGCTGATCATCTTCTCGCTACTCAAGGGAATTACTGATCTCAAGGACATCAGCAAGCTCAGCAAGATGGGCGGCAAGACCCTTGGACTCTATATCATCTCCACGGTCATCGCGATTACTGTCGGACTACTTATAGTGAATCTGGTCAAGCCTGGTAAGCTTATATCAGAAGACACACGTACGACTCTCATGGATAAGTATGAGGGAGACGCAGGAGAGAAAATCCTTGCAGCAACTGGTCGCAAGGACGTAGGCCCCCTACAGCCTCTGATCGATGTGGTCCCTGAAAACTTCCTTGATGCAGCCAGCAGTAATCGCAACATGCTTCAAGTCATCTTCTTTGTCATACTCTTTGGAGTGGGAATGTTGCTAGTAGATCCCAAAGTCGCAGAGCCAGTAAGAACAGTCGTGGTAGGCATGAATGAGGTCATCCTCAAGATCATTGACTTGATTATGCTAGCAGCGCCTATAGGTGTGTTTGCCTTGCTCGCCAGCCTTGTAGCCGATGCCCCATCCGCAGACCTTTTCGTAGCACTTGGCGCTTACAGCTTGTGTGTCGCTGGTGGTCTTGCTATTCTCATATTTCTCTTGTATCCACTGGTACTCAAAGCATACGTCGGTATAGGACCAGGAACATTTTATAAAGGGATTGCGCCAGCTCAGCTCCTAGCATTTAGCACCAGCTCTAGTGCTGCAACACTTCCCGTCACTATGGAAAGAGTTACTGAGCATCTTGGTGTCGATGATGAGGTGACCAGTTTTGTCTTACCCATAGGTGCGACTATTAACATGGATGGCACCAGTCTTTACCAAGGCGTAGCGGCGGTATTCATCGCGCAGGCACTCGGATATGATCTAGGCCTGGGAGAACAACTTACTATACTCACAACTGCTCTATTAGCTTCTATAGGATCAGCCGCTGTACCTGGTGCTGGGATGGTGATGCTGGTCATCGTGCTCGGGGTTATAGGTATCCCTGAAGCTGGACTCGCTCTCATATTTGCCATGGATCGACCACTGGACATGATCCGGACGGTGACCAATGTGACTGGTGATGCTACTGTAGCAATGATCGTGGCTAAGAGTGAGAACAAAATCAGCGATCCAGAGATTAAAAATCTAGGAGATCATTATAAACCTACTAGCTTGTAAGACATCTCTCATGTAATCACTGATAGGGAGAGACTGTATATAAGAGATGCAGAGATCTCTAAAGCAATTATCAAAATAAGTAATAGAAATGTCAGAACTACTAGGAATAGGAAGTAGAGTCACTCATCCTTCATACGGTGCTGGTGTAGTCACCAAGCTGCACGGTGCAGCCTATGACATTACTTTCATCATGCACGGTACGAAACTTGTCGGCAAAGAATATGACCGACTTGAAGTGGTGGAAAGAATAGAGCCTACTCAAGCTGTATCCTTTACCGAAGCAGAGAAGGCGCTCGTCAAGATACTTCGGGAATATAATGGATTGCAGCAAGAAGTCGAGCTGGGCGATAAGTGGATTGACGGGACACTGGTCTTGCAACCCGCTGAAGATGATCTTAAGGGCAAGGAAATGCCTATCGACACATTCTTTCACAAGATCGTCATGGTCAGAGATCGTATACGCGTCATGGAACAGAAGATCAATAGTAGTAAACTATCAGATGAAGAAAAAGTAGGACTACAGCAATACGTGACTCGAGTCTACGGCAGCCTCACGTCCTTCAATGTTCTCTTTAAGTACAAGGATGATCACTTCAAAGGTGATAGCTCTAAATGATAAGCTCATGCGACTGACCAGTTTACTATTGCTCTTGGCTTTATCGCTAAGTTCTTGTATCGAAATGCAAAACACTTATGAAGAACTACCTCCTGGAGTATGGCGAGGTGTGCTCTTCCTCGATAGCGACATACGCGATCTCTCTACTGAAACGAGCAAGAGTATACATCAGATCAGAGATAAGGAATTGCCCATCAACTTTGAAATCTTCTACGATGATGATGGAGAAATGTACGCCGAATTTATCAATGGCGAAGAGCGAATAAGAACCGATGAGATCAGCTATACAAGAGTGAAACGTGGCGGAAAGGACAGCATTCGTATTGACTTTCCCCTCTACAACTCATACATATCCGCACTCTTCATGGAGCGATATATGTCTGGCAAATTCTATGATCTTAATCGAGGCGTTTACAGCATCCCCTTCAAGGCGCAGCATGGTGAAGATTACCGATTTATGGATGATCGCACTGGTGACTTTACAGATTTCTCTGGAAGCTGGCAAGTGATGTTTGATCAAGATACGGATAGTCCTTATAAAGCGATGGGGCATTTTGAGCAAAATGGTAATGTGCTCACAGGTACATTCAAGACAGAAACGGGTGATTTCAGATACTTGCAAGGGAATGTGGTCGATGATCAGATGTTCTTATCAGTATTCGATGGATCGCATGCCTTTCTCTTCAGAGCGCAGATGCAAGATGACGGTAAACTGGTAGGTGTATTCCGCAGTGGAAAGCACTACAGTGCGTCATGGGTAGCTGAGCGGTCCGATAGCAGTTTTCTTGCTAGCGCTATGGATCTGACATATCTAAAAGAAGGATACGAGACACTGGACTTCAGCTTCAAGACTCCTCAAGGAGATGAATTGTCTCCTAGCTCAGCGAGCAGTGAAGGCAAGGCAAAGCTGATACAGATATTCGGTACATGGTGCCCCAACTGTAAGGACGAGACCATCTTTCTCAGAGACTATATCAAGGAAAATCCTCAAGAAGATCTTGTAATCCTAGGCCTTGCTTTTGAAAAGCAAAAAGACGCCCGTGCAGATGCTGCCATTGCCCTATACAAGGAGAAACTTGAGATACCATGGGATGTCGCTGTAGCCGGAAGTTATAGGAAATCTGAAGCGGCTAAGTCCCTGCCAGCGCTGAATGCCATCATTTCTTATCCTACTCTCATATTTATGGATAGTGATAATCGAGTGAAGCATATACATACCGGATTTAATGGGCCTGCGACCGATGAATACGAACAGTGGAAAACAAAATTTGACCAAATGCTCAAGGATATACTGCCATGAAAGGGAAGATCGCATACATCACAGGAGCCACGAGTGGCATAGGGCGTGCCACAGCGCAGAAATTTGCCAGCGAAGGATGGAATCTTGTACTTACGGGTCGACGCGCTCATCGCCTTGCTCTGTGCAAAGAGGAACTCGAGCGAGATCATAAAGTCCAAGTCCATGTCTCAGAATATGATGTACGATCTGCTGATGCTTGCTTCCAAGCAGTATCAGATCTACCCGAGGCGTATCGCAACATTGATCTACTCGTCAATAATGCTGGACTAGCCCGAGGACTGGCCCCTGTGCAGACTGGAGACCTATCAGACTGGAATGAGATGATAGATACTAATGTCAAAGGCCTGCTGCATGTCACTAAAGCTATAGCACCGATCATGATCAAGCGAGGCGAGGGCCATATCATAAATGTTTGCTCGACCGCTGGCAAAGAAGTCTACCCTATGGGCAACGTGTACTGCGCTACAAAGCACGCTGTCGATGCACTGACTAAGGGTATACGACTCGACTTACATACTCACGGCATACGCGTAGGTCAAGTAAGCCCAGCACATGTAGAAGAGACTGAGTTTGCCAAGGTGAGATTTCATGGAGATGACGAGAAGTCTAAGATTTATGAAGACTTCACCCCACTGAGCTCACCAGATGTTGCGGACGCCATCTACTATATGGCTCAGTGTCCACGACATGTCAATGTCCAGGATCTACTACTCATGGGTACACAGCAAGCCTCTAGCACGCAGGTGGACAGAAGTGGTCGTAAGTACAAGTCAGAGTGAACCATACGAGAGTACCTTATTTTAAGGCTGAAAAATACTCTTTAACTTCTTTGGCCTCGCTCGCTTGTATTCTGCCACTCAGTATAAGTCTGATTTCTCTACGACGAGCTGCACTCTCATAGAGGCTTTCTTCCTGTGATGTAAGTGGAATGAGCTTAGGAACTGGTGTGGGCTTCATAGTCTCTTCGTCTAGAGCAACAAAGGTCATGTAGGCGTGATTTGCCTTTCTATGATTGCGACCCCTAGCATCCGCCGCAAAAACTTCCATGTAGACTTCCATACTCGTACCCCAGGCTCTGGTAAGTTGTGCCTGGATAGTGATGACATCACCTACCTTAATCGCTGAGTCAAAACTTACGTGATCCACGCTTGCGGTCACCACATGCTGTTCTGCGTGCCTACCTGCGCAGATGCCGCCAGCGACATCCATCCAGCGCATGAGATTGCCACCCATGAGATTATTGAGCGGATTAGTGTCATTGGGCATGATCATCTCGGTCATCACCGTGCGCGAATCATCCACTCGCTTCTCCGTACGTCCATCTATCATACTACAAAGATGCTTACTCTAGGATCACATCGCACTGAAACACATCAGCGAAATGATGCGCCACTTTAGATTTCACATCGATCATGTCTACATGCCTAGTAGAAAGAGCCGATAGACTGCTTATAGCCTTATCGTCTTCTTGGATACCACAAGGTATAATATTATCAAAGTGATTCAGGTCTGGAGCTACATTAAGCGCCAGTCCGTGGAGGCTCACCCATCTGCTCAGATGCACTCCTATGGCACAGATCTTTAGCCGTACAGGCCCATCTACCCATACACCAGTGAAGCCGTCTATCCTGCTAGCTGCTACATCATAATCCGCCGCTACGCGTATCACGACTTCTTCTAGCTCTCTTACATATCTGTGTACATCGCGATAGTAATCCTCTAGATCTAGAATAGGATATACGACGAGCTGACCAGGACCATGATAGGTAATATCACCTCCGCGATTGATCATGTGAAAAGTCATGCCCTGTGCGCGCAACTCTGACTCAGAGAGAAGTAAATGCTCGAGCTTACCACTCTTTCCCAGTGTATAGACGGGCGGATGCTCACAGAGCAACAATCTATGAAGTGGTCGATAAGTAACATCTTCTCGAGCCGCCCTCTTGCGATCGATAAGTTCTCGATGGACTGCCATCTGATAGTCCCAGGCTTCACGATAGCTTATCATGCCGAGATCTTCTAGGACTACCTGTGGTCTAGTCATGAATCCGGACGTGGTGAAGTTTAAGAAGTTTGCTGGCATTGAGCTCTAGCCCACTTACACGCTTGCTATAGAATACCGCTGTCTCATCATAAAACAGAAATATCACGGGCGCTTCCTCTATAATTATATTATTCATCTGACGATAAAGGTTTCGACGAGCCTCCTCATCTACTTCTCCCAGACTCATTTCATATAGTGCATCAAAGCGATCATCAGAATATCTTGTGTAGTTGGGCGGTGCAGGATTTCCACCATAGAATACAGTCAAGAAATTTTCGCCGTCAGGATAATCGGCTATCCAGCTAGCTCTGAAGAGATCTATGTCGCCGCGTCTCATTCCCTCACGCAATAGGCTTGATTCGTCTAGTTGAATGTTGCAGTCTAGACCGACTGATTCCCATGCTTTGACAAGGTAGGTAGCAATATCAAGATAGTCCTTATTCACATGGAGATCTATGCGACCCAATGGTCCATATCGCTCAGTGGCTTCACTGAGTAGTTTACGAGCCATCTCCTGATCATAGTGGTAGCCTGGACTAGCCTCCTCATCATATGATGGTAGTCCCCTTGGGATAAATCCGCTTATGGCAGGAGCTCCGATACCATTTCGCAGAGCTCTGATCATAGCTACTCTGTCGATAGCATAGTTCATCGCCTGTCGGACTTGCTGATACTGTAAAGGACTATTGCCTTGTACGGCCTCGAGATTGATTCCAATATACTCTGTATTGAGAAATGGACTCGAGCTCAGGATCATCTGGTCTTGCCGCAGAGGATGTAGTTCGCCATTTTTTGTAAGGAGTTCATTTACATATGAGCTTTCTATACCTGTAAGTAGATCAAGCTCATCTCGGAGAAACTCGAGATACGCTGTCTTTCTATCAGCGATAAAGCTAATCTTGACCCCGTCGAGATAGGGCCATTCTGGGTCATCAGTCGCGAAGTAGTGGTCATGGGGTAGCAGGAACATAGCTTGATTCTCCACCCATCTTTTAAGTCTGAAGGGGCCTGTGCCTACGGCATTTGAGCGAAAGCTCTCCCCATAGTACTCCACAGCTTCTCGTGGCACTACTGAGCAGTACTCCATCGAGAGTATCCCAAGGAATGGCAGAAAAGGTCTCTGCAGTCGTACTCTAAAAGTGCTGTCATTGATGGCTGTAAAGGCACTATCGCGATCGACCTTATCACTAAAGATCCAGCTGCCTGGTGAGTTGACGTCTGGAGATAAGATGCGCTCATAGCTGTAGACAAAGTCCTCCGCTACCACCGTGCGTGGGTCACCTTTCCAGCAATCATCCTCATGATATAGTACGTCTCCTCGGAGATAGAAAGTGTAATCCAAACCATCGTCAGAGACCTTCCAAGTATGAGCTATGGCGGCAGCCAATTTCATATCCTTATCTAGCGTCACGAGACCATCATAGAGGTGGTCCACCGTCCATATATTAGTCTGACTACGAGCGAATGCTGGATCCAAGGAGGTAATCTGATTAGCCTGATTGTAACGGAAGACACGGAGCTCATCACCTCTCTCTGAGGATACACAGCTCGTGAGCATCAGACATGTAATAATCATCATGATCCACCTGATCACCTGACTAGAAGGCCATGAATCCATCCCACCATTTATGGAGAGACTTGCGAAATGCATCATCAGCAATAGCATCTTGTGAATCATTGAGAAAACTAGCGACCTGACTTACAGGACGCTTATCAGGATAGACCGTCATACCTACATGCGCGCATATGGCTGCGAGATGATCGAGCCCTCGCAGATTACCCGCTCTACCCGTAGATATCCCCATCATAGCAACTTTCTTACCGCTGAATGTCTCCTTGTACCGATGCACGGATACAGCATCTAGAAAGAGCTTGAGCATACCTGGAATGGAGCCATTATACTCCGGCGCTAGGATCACAAAGCGCTCGGCTGGCAACAATGACTCATCCTGTAATTGCCTCAAGGCGCTATCTGGATCATAAGCCTTATACATAGCAGGACTGATAAAGCTCATGTCGATCTTGGCTAAATCTACTATTTGAGTGTCGGCATGAGTCGATACTGCGTACTCATGTAGTTCCTGAGTAACTATGGAAGTAAGAGATTCAGCTCGATTAGTACCAGAGATAATAGTTGTCAATGGGAGAAATTGTAAGTGATCATGAGACGACAAAGATGCACAGGTAATAGTCAGCGATTTACTCACGCACCCACTGCCGTGATCGTACCTTTGCTCTCACACTTTACAATATGAAAATAAGATACCTCGGACACAGCGGCTTACATATAGAACTGGCGGGACTACAATTGGTTGTGGATCCATTTATCAGTGGTAATGAGATGGCAAGTGACATCGATATCAGTCAACTTAAGCCAGATTACCTACTGTTAACCCATGGCCACCAGGACCATACACTAGATGCTGAGAAGATACTGAAACAATGTGACGCTAAGTTGATCAGCACCTACGAGGTAGCCACTCACTATGGCAACAAGGGCTATGACGTGGTTGCCATGAATCATGGAGGTGTGTATAAGATGGGCGAGCTTTCGCTCAAAATGGTCAATGCCGTACACAGCAGCAGCTATGCCGATGGATCGTATGCTGGTAATCCCGTAGGACTAGTACTCTATACAGAGACTGAGTGTGTCTATATATCAGGAGATACAGCGCTGACGATGGATATGAAACTCATTCCCATGACTTGTCCTCCTGTCGACCTAGCAGTGCTATGTATAGGTGATCATTTCACCATGGGATACAAGGATGCTGTCATCGCTGCACAATTTGTGGAAGCCAAAATCGTCTTGGGAGTACACTATGACACATTTCCACCTATAAAGATGGATAAAGAAGCTGCAATACAAGTCTTCACCGAGGCCATGATTCGACTCGACCTACCAGCCATCGGTGAAGAAAAAGAATACTAGTATGGGCAAGATCATTACAGTTGCAAATCAGAAAGGGGGTGTAGGCAAGACCACCACCACGATCAATCTAGGGGCATCACTCGCTATCTTGGAGCACAAGGTACTGATCGTGGATGCTGATCCACAAGCTAATGCAACTTCAGGTATAGGTATGGCTGAAGCAGATTACAATACTGGTGTATACGAGTGTCTCGTCAGCGGAGCTTCTGCTCGCGAGAGTATCTTTCACAGCACCACCCCTAATCTTGATGTCCTACCAGCAAGTATAGATCTCGTCGGAGCTGATATAGAGCTAGCCACTCTCGATAAGCGTGAGTACAAGCTGAAGGAGTGCCTAGCACCCATCAAGGAAGACTATGACTATATCCTCATTGATTGCCAGCCCTCTCTGGGCCTCATCACGCTCAATGCTCTTACAGCAGCAGACAGCGTACTCATACCCATCCAGTGCGAGATCTATGCGCTAGAAGGTCTCGGCAAACTCAAAAACACAATACAGCTGGTCAAGAATGACCTCAACCCTGACTTGACCATAGAGGGCATACTACTATCCATGTATGACAAGCGACTGCGTCTTGCCAAGATGATCGAGCAAGAACTTAGAGATAGCGGAAACACTGTGTACGAGACGGTCATCTATCGCAATAGTAGAATCGGAGAGGCACCAAGTCTCAAGATTCCCGTATTACTGTATGACGCACGTAGCTCTGGAGCACAGATGTTTCTCAATCTCGCCAATGAATTTTTACACAAGCAGTCCCTACAGCCTGCTTCCATTGACTAAAATCTAGCTAGCATGCCAGATCGAAAATTAGAAATCGGAAAGGGCCTCAAGGCTCTCATCTCGGACATAGATAAGATAGATGTAAAAAAGAGACCAGAGCAGGTGAAGATCCTCGCTCAGAGTGTCGCAGATATCGATATCAGCAGTATAGAGATCAATCCCATGCAACCGCGCAAGGATTTTGATCAGCAAGCCCTACAGGAACTGTCAGACTCGATCGCTGAGCATGGACTTATACAACCTATAACCGTCCGCAGTCTCGGTGGCAATCGATTTCAACTTATCAGTGGCGAGCGTCGCTATCGCGCGAGTAAGATGGCTAAGCTCAAGATGATTCCCGCATATGTACGAGTAGCAGATGATCAAGGCATGCTCGAGATGGCCATCATCGAAAATATTCAGCGCGAAGATCTCAACGCACTTGAAGTCGCTATGGCATACCAGCGGCTTATAGACGAGTGTGAGCTCACACACGAGCAGCTCTCTGATCGTCTCCACAAGACAAGATCGCAGGTAACTAATCATCTGAGACTGCTCAAGTTGCCTCCTGGTATCAAGTCCGGCTTACGAGAAGCTAAGTTGTCTATGGGACATGCCAGGGCGCTTGCAGGAATAACTGAAGTGGATGTCCAGCTGAGTCTCTATCATCAGATCATCGACAGAGAACTATCCGTGAGGCAGACAGAAGCACTTGTACGCAATTACGGAAAACCAAAGACCAGCAAGGCTGATACGCAGGCACCATCTCTCCCAGCAGCTTGGCAAGCCGTCCAGAAAGATCTAGGTAAGAAGATAGATTCTCAAGTCCGTATCCAGCTCAGGACAGATGGCAGCGGTACTATCAGTATACCATTTGCAGATACTGATCACTTTAATGACATCTTAGAAGCACTACAAGAGAAATAGTCGTGAGATTGCCGGAAGTCAGACGCACATCATTGATCATAGTCCTAGCCGCCATGACCATGGCGTCCGCTAGTGGTCAAGACAGTGCTCCATCGGATACTATTGGCACAGAGACTATCATGATTTCAGATACAGAGTCCAAGGGAATCTTTACGGGGAGACCTGGCAAAGCTGCCCTTTACAGTCTTATGCTGCCAGGGACGGGACAGATCTACAATAAAAAATACTGGAAACTACCAATTGTATATGGAGCTGTAGGAGGGACAGTAGGATTGCTCATCCACAATACAAAACAGCACACACAACTTCAAGAAGCCTATCGCTTGAGTATAGAAAACGGCGACCCTCGAGCCGATAACCTACGCCGTCTCAGAAATGAAGCTAGGAAAAATCAACAAACTTCTATAATCATCCTAGGAGTCGTATGGGTACTTAACGCGGCTGACGCTTATGTAGACGCCCATCTTAGCACCTTTGATGTGGACGATGATCTAAGCTGGCATCAAGTGGAGCCTTTCATCTATGGCGGTACTGATCAGACACTAGAAGTGGGAATCGCCATTTCGTTCTGAACAAGCCATGGATCAACGCACTTATTCTTAGTATGACTATAAGATTTACTCTACCTATCTATCAATCTTTGCTTCTTACAGGATGCTTCATCCTGTGCTTATCATCCTGCGCTACGTATAAGACCAAGATTGTCAAAGAAGAACGCAACTGGTCAGAAGAAAACGAAACTGATGCCGAGCTAGTCCAGCAAGTGTATCTCATTGGCGACGCGGGTAAGCTGCACAGCGGCAAGCCATCTCCCGTGCTTAAGGCTGTAGAGAAGAAGCTGAATCCAGAAGATAAGAAGCAGTCTCTCGTATATCTCGGAGACAACATCTATCCATCAGGTATGCCACCCAAGGACGATCCCACTCGCTACAAAGCCGAGAAAAGTCTAGCCGTGCAGCTTGATGTCATAGAGCCCATGGAAGGAGTGGGTATATTACTTCCAGGTAATCACGATTGGTATAGCAATGGACTAGAAGGCGTGAAGCGGCAGGAAGACTACGTCAAAAAATATCTCAGTGAGAAAAAGGACATATTCCTCCCTGCCGATGGTTGCCCCGGCCCTGTAGATATAGATATCTCTGATGACCTCGCTCTTATAGTCTTTGACTCCAAGTGGATGATTGAAGATTTCTACGCAACCGTAGATGTGAATTATGAGTGCGAAGTGAACCACTTTTCTGAGTTTAAGAGAGTACTACTTGATAAGATTAATGATCATCAAGACAAGGTCGTGCTCGTGGTATCACATCACCCAATGGAAAGTCTGGGAAGCCACGGTGGATATTTTTCAGCGCGCAGTCACTTCTTTCCACTTACTATGATTAATGAGAAGCTATATATCCCAGTACCAGGCCTTGGTAGTTTTCTCAATATGCTTAGAATTAATGCAGGTATAAGAGAAGACATCACAGGAGAAGCAATTACTTATCTGAAGCGAGACTTACTTGCCGCGGCTAATATGCATGGTAGAGTCATCTTTGCATCAGGTCATGATCACAATCTACAACTTCTAGATATAGATGGTCACTACCAGATCGTAAGCGGTGCGGGTACTAAGCAAAATCCCACTCGGCTAGGCGGAAATGGCCTCTTCACCACGGGATCTCTAGGATACAGCGTGCTGGACCTGTATGACGATGGAACCACTATGGTCACGTACTACTCGGTAGATAGTTTAGCTAATGAGGAGATCGCTTTCGCCAAAAAACTGCTAGAGCCACAGAAAGTATACGATACCAAGCTTGTCACACCTATGACAGAGACGGAATATTCAACTAGCGTTTATAAAGGTGACGAAACTAAAGGAGACTTCCATCGAGACATACTCGGCAAGTGGTATCGTGAACTCTACTACACGGACATAGAAGTTCCAGTATTTCAACTCAGCAAATTCCAAGGTGGTGCCACACCAGTCAAGAAAGGCGGTGGTCTCCAGACCAATAGTCTGCGCCTCGCTACTAAAACTAAGCAGGAATACGTACTGAGAAGCTTGCGCAAGGACGCAGCCAGATTTGTGGGTACGCAGTTTAGCTCTACAGCTGTAGAGTCGCTGACCAAGGATTTCTTTACGGTGAGTCATCCATTTGGCGCATACGCCATACCTCCACTCGCTGAAGCTGTCAATGTACACCATACAAATCCACAGCTCGTCTACTTACCTGAGCAAGTTGCTCTAGGAGACTATAATCTAGACTTTTCGGACCAGCTGTATCTCCTCGAGGAGCGTCCTGATGATAGTGGCTGGCAGAATGCTGAAAACTTTGGATCGCCCAAGGATATTTTGTCTACTGATGATATGCATGACCGCATCTTAGATAAGCGTCGTCATCAGATCGATCAACCCGTGCTACTGCGTGCTCGTCTATTTGATCATCTTATAGGCGACTGGGATAGACATCAAGATCAGTGGCGATGGGCAGAGCAGAAAGACGGAGATATAATCTCCTATGAGGCTATTCCTCGAGACCGGGATCAAGCATTTAGCCGATTTGACGGACTCATCACTGGTGTGGTGAGACGCACGATACCTACTCTTAGAAAATTCCAGAACTATAGTCCAGACATTAAGCGAGTCAAATGGTTTAACTATAACAATCGCCATGTAGATCGATTTTTTATCTCCGAGCTCGACTGGAACGACTGGGAGCAGCAGATTGACTATTTGCAAGCTGAACTCACAGATGCTGATATCGAGAAGGGAATTAAAGCTTTGCCACAAATCGCTCAAGATTTTAATGGCGATGATCTCATCAGCTCGCTCAGAGGGAGACGTGATAATCTGCGCAAGTATGCGCGTAAATACTATGAGTACCTAGCTAAGGAGGTCGACGTAGTAGGTACCGACGAGGATGACTACTTTGACATAAAATTCTACTCAGATAGTACAGTCGTACGACGCTATAGATCCTCAGACGACATGCCTACCGAGCTTTATTATCACAGATCATTTATAGTAGGTGAGACTCAGAGAATCAATATCTGGGGACTTGATGAAGAAGATATCTTTGACGTAGAGCAGATGTCAGATGCTAGACCAATCAAGCTACGCATCATGGGTGGTCGTAGTGAGGATACGTATACTTGCTCTACCTGTACTAAGCAAGCTAAACTGCATGTCTATGACAAGGTAGAGAGCACTGATATAGATTCGTCGGAATTTAGATACCGTGGATTGCCCGACAAATCATTTTACAGACCTGACTGGCTTGGTCGTGACTTCAGCTATGGTATCGGTTTACCACTGCCCTACTTTAATCTAGAGGATGGCGTGGGGATTGCCTACACCTATACCTATACCGATTACGGATTTAAGATTGACCCCTTCAGATCACAACACAAGCTCTATGCTAATTATGTCTTCCGTACGCAAGCGTTCAGCTTAGAATACGACGGTATTGTCAGAGAGGTCTTTGGTAGTACTGGGCTCAAAGTATCCGCAGGCTACAAAGGTCCAAGTTGGAACTTCAATTATTTTGGACTTGGCAATGACACCGATAATGAAGCAGAGGAGCGGCGCTTTAATAGAGTTCGTCAAGAGGGACTTCACATCAGTGTAGGAATCGAAGAGAAGATCAATCTACCATGGACATTCGGGGCAGGTCTGCTGCATGAGCGCTACAGACTACGAGACAATTCTGATCGATTCGTAGAGAAGCCAGCAGCTAATGTTCCTCAGGAACTTTTTGATTGGAACTCCTACTCTAGTCTTTATGGACTCATAAGATTTGACGTTGCTGACGATCCATTGGATCCTGTGCGAGCCGCTAAGCTCACCTTTGAGCCTCGCTATGTCTATAAGCATGGAGAATCTGACCAGAGTGATTTTGTAGAAGTCAGAGCACAATTTTCTATGTATCATCCTATATCCGTAGATCGCCGCTTGCGCTACGCCGGTAAGGTGCAGCTACATATGGCTAGCCAAGGCTATGACTTCTTCCAAGCACCGTCCATTGGTCGTACTACAGGAGTGCGGGGACTTCGTCAGGGACGCTTCAGGGGAGATCGGTCATTTGCTTTTACTAATGACATTTACCTAGATATCCTACAAGAAAAGAACGTCCTGCTCCCTATCAAGCTCGGCATCATAGGTAGCTTCGATACAGGTCGCGTATGGCTTGATAGTGAAGATAGCTCAACATGGCACCATGCCGTAGGAGGTGGCATTAATCTCAAGCTGTTTGGAACTCTCAACTTACATGGTACGTACCATGTATCTGATGATGACGAGATGATTCTCGTAGGTCTTGGGCGTCGATTCTGATCAGCGGATCAGTGTAGCGATAGACTCTAGTACGACCTGCTTTCCGCGAGGTTCAGTGTACTCTACAAATACCGAGTAGACGCCTGGTGGTGCATCTTCACCTACGTTGCGCTTCCGGCCGTTCCATCCTTGGAGAGGGTCGTTGCCTTCGTATATGAGCTCTCCCCAGCGATTCCATACGGTCATACGGAATTGCACCAGATCCTCTACAGCACCAGTACCGCGATAAGTGTCATTGAGACCATCATTATTCGGTGTAAATGCATTAGGAAGGAAATAGGTTACTACTGGCTGGATATCGATGATGGCCTTTGCACTATCCGTACATCCACTAGGATGAGCGGCAATCAAGACGATTTCTTGTATACCAGTGTCTTGAAAGGTATACGACGGATTCTGCTCAAACGAGACTGACTCATCACCGAATAACCACTGCCAACTTATCGCATCCTCGGACAGGTCGGTGAACTGCACAAAGCTGGCAAAGCGTGTAGGATTGAGCGGATCGAAGGTGAAGGCCGCCACGGGGCCGGGCAGCACACGTATATAATCTATAAAGGTAGCAGACGCCGTGCAGCCAATAGGTGAAGTAATATCCACAGTGATAGTGTACAGTCCTGGATCCTCGTAGAAGTGTGTAGGACTGATCTCATTACTCGTTCCACCATCGCCAAATGTCCAGAGGATATCATAAGTAGAATCTATAGGAGTGCTCAGATTATTAAAGAAGATACTTCCTGGGGCACAACCTACAAATCTGTCTGGGCTCAGCACAACTAAGGCCGGCGCGGGCTGGTAGGATATCGTAGCTACCGTATCATCTGCACAGCCATTATTATCCACTACCTCCAAGCGTATGTCCTTGATACCTGGTGATTCAAATGTATAGATGGGATCTTGCACTGTGCTAGCTAGTGTATCATCTAGCGTCCAGTCCCAACTGTCAATCCTAGGTGCTCCTGTAGTACTGAGATCGGTAAAAGAAACAGGTCCTGCTACACAAGTATCATAGTCAAAATCAAAGGCAGCAGTGATCTCTGGGAAGATATTAATATCCAGAATAGCTGTATCTGCACAGTCCGTGCCTGGATTTACAGCCATAATTCCGCGAAAGTTGCCCGTATCCGGAAACGTGACCGATATATTGCGCTGTGATCTCCTGATCGTGTCTGATCCTGTATAAAACTCCCAGAGATACTCTCTGATAAAAGTGGTATTGCCACTTAGATTTTCAAAGTCAATCGAAGCAGATCCACAACTTGATAGTGTAAATACGCGTGTGCTACTTACAGTATCTGCACTGATGGCAGCTGTAACCGTAGGCTCACAGATTGCGACATTGAACTGGAAGTCACGCTGGACACGCGAGATCTCTACTCCAGCTCTGAACTCACGCACACATACTCCCACCACAAACTGTCCAGTAATCTCTGGAACACCAAATATCAGGCCTGTAGTAGGATCTATATCAACCACTGGATCGCCAGCCATCGGAGCAGTAGGAGAATAGGTAGGCACTACGTAATTTACTGCTGGATAAGTAGGCAAGCATCTAGCGGGATCAGGTGTAATACCATCGCACGCTCGTGGATCTCCAGGCATATCAAACGATCCTCTATTGCCACCGCCAAGCTGAGGAGCACAAAACTCATAGACCAGCTGATCTCCATCTACATCAGAAGCACCATGATCAAAGTCAATATCCTCACCTGCACAGATGACAATGGGCGGGAAATCATCAAATGTGGGGCTGTTATTACACTCCTGTTGAGCGAGCGCGCTGAGATTCACGCCAAATGTGGCACCACTCCCGCCCGGATCTATAATGTTAGCTATACTATTGTTCCTGCAGCATCTGCGATACGCCAGTCGATAGTCAAAATCTATCACGGCTAGGTCGCTGATTTCAAATTCATAGACGGCCTCTTCTACACACACATCTGGTGGTATGATCAAGCAGGGATTATCACGACTCGGATCTATACCAGTCACAGGATTGTGATTTATATCGAACATCCGTACAAATCTCCATGAGCCCGAGGCCTCTTGCTCGTAAAGGCCTATTTCAGCAGGATTGTCAAACTCGGCTCCATTGGAACTACAATCCCGATACACCTTCATGGTGATCAGGTAATTTCTCAGATCAGGAGATGAGCCTGGACCAAGGCACTCATAGGTCATCTCGCCACCGATTATATGCCTGGCTTTCAGATCATTACAGAAACTAGGTAAGATCAAAGCTAGAAGCAAAGCCATCAGGCTCTTCTGCGCATATACAGAGATAGAAGCCACAGACTTAGCGGAGCATAGGTCTCGTGCAGGAGTAAGTAAGTTGCAAGTCATATGTGGTTCAGCGTGAGGCAAATATCTAAGGTGTGTCGTTACTTGATGAGATGATGAAGCCGCATCGCTCCCCTTCCTGTCATTTTAGGCTGACGATGTCTGTGGATACTGTACAACTATATGATCACATCTTGATTTCGAGATGCTACTCTACTGTCTCCACAGATATCAAACAAAAATAGCGAGGCTTTATTACATAGATCTCTCTGATTAGGACTGTGTCCTTGCTTGATGACGTATGAGTCGTGAGAATGTCTTTTTTTTGCAGTCGCTATGCAACTACTCACAGACTTTTTACAAGAACACTCTACTGTCCTTCTGCCTACCACCTCTGAGTGGCTGGTGATTTCTATATTGGATGAGAGCGCTTTCGCGCAAATGCGTCATTTGTACGGCCTTACTGATGGTAATGCAAAGCTTTCGCTCATTTGCGCGACAGCGCCCCAACTACGTAAATACGCTGCACGCATCCACCCAAGGATAGACACTCTCCTGAGCATACATCAAAAAGAACTCGCACTACTGCACTCGTCCACTGAAGACATGAAGCAGCTCGTAGCGGATTTACAAATTGACGACGTCGAATCTATCTACGTGCGTGTCACGAGAGATCCTGAGCTCCTAGCATGCATAGTTGCGCTTGACATGCCTCTACTCGCACTTGATCTCGGCACAGATATAGATGAATCATGGTCGTCTGCTGTAGAAAACTTCCCACAAGATCGACAGCCTGGCTCTAGGGCGAGAACTGTCTATGCGGAATATAATGAGAAAGCAGAATTGCACTTCCATCCTACTGAGTCTGACTAAAATAAACGTGACTAGGCCAAGCCTATCTTACATAGACCCATCAGACTCGAGCAATACAGACTGTAAGAGCCTAGGAGATTCTAGATGCTCGATAGCTGTCTGTATATGCGGATCAGTCTCATAGAGCTCCTGCCATGCTTCTCCTGGGGGTAATTGCTCTAGAATCGTCCTCCGAGCTAGCGAGCCTTCCTCCACTAGCACCGTAGTACGAGACATCATACACTCTCTGATCAGCCCTACTAGATCCGTCGTGTCCGCACTCAGATCTGTCTGACCATAGTAGCATGAGAGAAAGAGTCTCTCCAGATCTTCTGTCCATAGGCTATCCTTTACGTAGACATCTGGCACCACACCACAGTGAGTGTCTAGTCTACGACCATTACTAGATATGTAGCTTTCACTTGTATCTATGATCGAGTGAGTCGCAGATGGGTATGACTTCTGTATACTACGACCACTAGGTGTAAAGTATCTACTCGTAGTCAGTCGTATCTCCGCGCCGTCTACCAGTTCATATCGCTCTTGGACGAGACCTTTACCAAAGGACGAGCTACCTATGATCACACCTCTATCTGTATCTTGGATAGCGCCAGCCAGCACTTCAGAGCCTGATGCACTCTGCTCATTGATCAGGACTGCAATGTTCTTGACGATGTAAAATGGCTTTCCAGTACTTTTATATTCTAGTCGACGACTATTGATCCCTTGGGTCGTAGTAAGTACGACATCTTTCTCATCATAGAACTGTGAGAGGATGTCAATCACTTGATTTAGATAGCCGCCAGGATTATCTCTGACGTCAATGATAAGATTCTCCATGCCTCGGTCTTCGCAGAGTGTCTCGAGTACAGCCATGAATTCTCTATAGGTTTCACTACTGAATCTCTTAATCCGAATGTAGCCTGTATGATCATTGACCATAAAGGATGCATCGATGCTCGGCACTCCTACAAAGGACTTAGACAATCGTACTCTTTCCACGTCTCCGGAGATCCGTCGCAGAGTGAGTTGTATCTCTCTACTTCTATAAGCTCTGAAGCGCTCCATAAGGGCCTGACGACCATCATCATCTAAGCCCACGAGTGAGAAGCTATCTATGGCTAAGATTTCGTCACCGCGTCTGACATCCACTTCCGAGGCAGGTGTGCCAGGATAGATGCGACGTACGATCACTCGATCATCTATGGTGAGTGATTCCATACCTAGACCGTAGTACTTACCATCGAGTCGATCATTGAAAGCCTTGACCTCGTCCGCCGTGATATAATAGCTATGCGGATCCAGTGCCTTGAGTGCATCATGGATAGCCTTATCAGTCAGACCTACAAATGCTACTTCGTCCACATAGCGCTCCTCCAGGTAATTATAGACTTCTTCTAGTTTCTGTAGAGAGACATCCTTCTCGCTAGTAAGAGAGGTTACCTTGACACTCTGGGCCTGGTCTGAGCCTATCTCGTATCCTACCACCACCCCTATGAGCAGCAATACAATGTACAGCAATGGCTTAGAAAAGTTAGATCGGGGAAGTTTTGTGTCCGTGGAAGTGACCATGCTGTAAACCTAACGTCTTATCTAGGTCTGAAGGACAAATTGTGATCAGGAGATGTGGTGTCTTTAGATCATTTAACATATAATAGATGAAAAACGGAATATCCCTGGATGAGATTGACTTAAGGATTTTAGAACTGCTCCAGGAAAATGCACAAACGCGATTTTCTGATATGGCTGCTGAACTCAGTGTATCAAGTGGAACTATCCATGTACGTACTAAGAAGCTCCGCGAAATGGGAGTCATCGTAGGCTCTACAATTGTGCTCGACCTTGAGGTACTAGGCTTTACCCTTCGTGCACTCGTGGGTATAGGTGTGAACGCTGGGCACCCTCTTTCCTCCGTCGTCAGCTCACTAGAGAGCATACCCGAAGTGGTCAGTTGTCGCAGTACTACCGGTAGATACAGCATGATCCTAGAGATCGTATGTAAGGATGCACTCCATCTACGTACTACACTGATGGATCGCTTATATAGTGTCAAGGGCATCTCAAAGATTGAAACATTCCTCAATCTAGAGGAACATTTCAAGAAACCACTGAGTCTTCTGCATGAGCAGCAGGAAGGCTTAATCTCACGAGCGTAATCATATATCCTATCTTAGATCAAAAGATAATCAAGTCAAAGCGAATGATTTGACTAGATTGCTGGTTGCATAGGTAGATGGTCGGTTGATCAAGGTGTTGGCTAAAATTAACGCTTGTAAAGATTTTCTTGTTTATTGCAAAAAATCCTTACACATTTGCCGCAATCAGCTCAAGCTTAAATAAAATTCGTAATATCATGCATCGACATGACCCAATAAAACCAATAATCCGATGAAGAGAACCGCATTTCATCTAGAATACATATTTCGCGCCTCCCCTGCTATCCTTTATAAATTTCTTACCGCACCTGATTGTCTCATACGCTGGTATTGTGACTCAGTAGAGGTTGAAAATGATGATATCTACAAGTTTTCTTGGGAGGGCTATGAAGAGATTGCCATCCTTACGGATGATCAGCTTGATGAGCGCTTGCGCTTCTCATGGGAAGACGGTGAGGACGGTGAATACTGGGAGTTGCGCTTCTACAAGTCCGAAGTCACTGAAGAGACTGTACTCGAGGTCACAGACTTCTGTGATGAAGACGAGGTCACTGATCAAAAACAAATCTGGGATAGCCAGATCGCACGTTTGCGCATAGCAACAGGCGGATAAGTTCGCTTCTTTTACTTTCCAGTAAATACTGCTTTGCGTTTCTCTAGAAAAGCGCTCACACCTTCTTTTAAGTCTTCTGTATCCATCAGATGACCAAATGCTTTGGACTCTGCAGCCATGTCCGCATCTGGCACAGAGCGACTCGGCATCATCGTTTTCAATATGGCGCGTGTCGCCAAGGGAGCCTTTTTACTCAACTTAGACAAGATCTTTGCTGACTGCACAGCCCAGTCATCATCAGCAATCACCTTAGCCACTAGTCCTGCTGAGTGAGCCTCTGTGGCATCTATCATCTCTCCTGTAATGGCGAGGTAATTAGCCTTGCTTATACCTATGAGTTGTGATAGTCGCTGCGTACCAGCATAGCCAGGAAGTAATCCTAGATTTATTTCAGGCAGACCACACATCGCAGAGCTACTAGCGATACGGGTATGACAAGACATCGCAAGTTCTAGACCTCCTCCAAGGGCGTAGCCTCGGATCATCGCTATGACAGGCTTAGGATAGGCACTGATGTACGTAAAGCAAGCTTGACCTGCACGACTGAGTTTCTCGGCAGCCGCGGCACTGATTCCTTGAAACTCGGTGATATCAGCACCCGCGGCAAATGCCTTTTCTCCACTTCCTTCTATACTTACCACTCTGACCTCCTCGTCATTCTCGTGCTTCTGCAGAAGTGCATGCAGATCCTGTATCAGGACTGAATTGAGGGCATTAAGGGCCTTGGGGCGATTGATGATGATCCTCAGATGTCCCTGCTCGGTCGTATGTAGTATCGATTGACTCATAGAGCAAAGGTAGGACAACTTACAGAGCTATTGCTCTCTCAGAAGGACATCTCTGGGACGTGATCCGGTACGACTAAGCGACCAGTTGTAGCACTTTTTATCTCTTCCACACTTACGCCTGGTGCGCGCTCCACTAGATGGAAAGCACCGTCCCTTATATCCATCACAGCTAAGTTGGTCACTACCTTCTTGACACATCGCACACCAGTAAGAGGCAGCGTACAGGCTGGTACGAGCTTGCTTGATCCTCGCTTACTCGTATGCATCATAGCCACGATGATATTATCAGCACTTGCCACCAGATCCATGGCGCCGCCCATACCCTTGACCATCTTTCCGGGAATCTTCCAATTGGCAATATCTCCGTCTTGAGAGATTTCCATGGCTCCTAAGACTGTCAACTGGATATGGCGTCCACGTATCATAGCAAAGCTAGTAGCAGAATCAAAGAGAGAAGCGCCAGGCAAAGTAGTAATTGTCTGCTTTCCAGCATTGATGAGGTCCGCGTCCACTTTTTCTTCCGTAGGGAAAGGGCCCATTCCAAGCACACCATTTTCAGATTGAAATGTCACATCCACACCGTGAGGTACGTGATTGGCCACGAGTGTCGGTATTCCGATACCAAGATTGACATACCAGCCATTGCGCAGTTCCTGGGCGATTCGCTGAGCGATTCCATTTTTATCAAGCATAGTGAGCCTTTCGGCTAAATGTACGATCATATCATACACAAAGGCAAAGTCGCTCTCAACTATTTGATTTGAATAAGTCGTCTACTGGCAGAAGTGAACATACAGCATGTCTGTAGGGTTTTTGACATGTGAAATATACCCTTTAGATAGGGAACAATGCTTGATAATCAGGCATTTAATGCCTACCTTCATAGTGTGAACCATACCCCTAGGACGTTCAAGAATAGATAAGAAAATCATGAATGCATACCCATTATCCCTTGCAAAGGCGCGTGCTGTGCTTATAGCAGCGCTTTGCGCCACTATGTGTTCGCTAGCACTAGCTTCCAATCCTTCTGATGATTTTGGCACAGAAGACTTAGGCGTGACAGCCATCATAGCGCCCGTTTCGAGTTGTAATCTCGGAGCCATGGAGCTCATAACCGTTACGGTCACAAATTTTTCTAGTACTACCGTGAACAACCTATCCATGGGCTATAAGATCGACGGAGCGCAATTCCTCGAAATGACTACCCTCACAGTACCTGCTAATGGAAGCGCTACCTATAATTATCAACGACGTGCTGATTTCAGTGAAATCCGAGACTATGAGCTAGAGCTTTTTACTGCGGAGCTAGATGATTGTGATCACTCCAATGATACGCTGTTCGTCACTGTCACACATCAGTCATGTGATGACATCAGTTTATCTGATTTTGAGACTGAATCTGATAGAATCTGCGCCACGTCACAAGAGTTTACTGCTGAGCTCACTAATCTTGGCATGAACACTCTTACCACTGCCACTCTGCAGGTCCTGGTGAATGGCTCACTGATAAGCTCAGAAGTATGGAACGGTAACTTAGCCCAGGGCGAAAGCGAGATAGTAACTCTCTTGGCTACCGGCTTGCTTGAAGGTGACAACGATATCGAAGGAAAAGCAATATTACCCAATGGGAATACGGATGATGATCAATCTAATAATAGCGCCATAGGTCGCATATTCCGTGTGCCAAATGGCATCTCAGCTCAGTTCAATCTGACACTAGACAATAATCCAGCTCAGACATCTTGGACGATAGAAGAAAATGGTATTGTCATATACTCAGGTGGCGTATACGCTCCTAGTGAAGCTGGAAACACTATAGTGATAGATATGTGTCTCGATGAGACGCTTTGCTACGACTTGACACTCAATGACTCAGGTGGTGACGGAATCTGCTGTAGTAGTGGAAACGGCATGGCCACTGTGACCAATGGAGCAGGTGAATTACTCTTCATCACCGATGGTGAATACGGAGCACAACTCATGGAGAACTTCTGTGCTGAGCGCGTCTGTATATTGAGCGCATCAGCCGAGTCTACCGTTGAATCACAGTCTGGAGCTATGGATGGCACCATTACCGTTACGCCCGTTTCTGGCACAGGTACGATCATGTACTCCATTGACGGAGGAGTCACTTTTCAAACAAGCAATGTATTCACAGGTCTCAGTGAAGGTGACTACACGATTATTGTCAGAGACGAACTTCTCTGTGAAGTAAGCGTGATGATAGCCGTAGAAGGCTGCGACGTGACATTCACTGTGGAAGTGCGCTGGGCTTCAGAAGCAGGAGCTAATGATGGATCTATACGCGTCACCGCAAGTGGCGGAGAAGAGCCCTATGAGTACAGCCGTGATGGTGGGGTCACGTATCAGCCAGGTAGTTTTTTTAGAAATGTCTTGCCTGGAGAATATACCGTCGTGGTCAGAGATGCACAGGGATGTATGTTCTCTATGGTTGTGGTAGTACCGGCGTGCGGTATCACTGCTGTGATCACTACTACACCTGAGAGCACTGGAAATATGATGGACGGAACCATCAGCATTGTAGCATCGGATGCCGCAGCACCCGTGCGCTATAGCATAGATGGAGGTGTGAACTATCAGTCATCGCCGGACTTCTCAGATCTGGATGCAGGTACATACCAAGTCATGATTATCGATGACAATCTTTGTGATTATGAAGAAACCATCACGGTTGATGAATGTAATCTCGTCATAGAGGCATCCTTTACGCCTGAGACTGGCTTCAATGAAAATGATGCCACCATTACGATTAATGTCATCTCAGGTAATGAACCTTACGAGTACAGTATCGACGGAGGTGTAACTTTCCAGGCTTCCAATTTCTTTGGTGGTTTATCAGAAGGACGATATGATGTAGTTGTGCGCGATGGACTAGGCTGTGAGGCTTTTGGTACCGTGGTGATCTTCCTCTGCGATCTATCAATTACGATCACCCCAGAAAACGCCTCTGCACCAGATGCAGCAGATGGCAGGATCATCATCGACGCCATGGGCGGAGCACCTCCATACATCTATAGCAATGACGGAGGATTCAGCTTTCAAAATTCTAATATATTCGAAAATTTAACACCTGGTCGCTATGTGATCATCGTGAGAGATAATTTTGGCTGTGAGGTCATGGAGGCAGTTATCGTAGGATCTTGCAATCTTTTGGTCACAATAACTACCGAGCAAGCTTCAGGCCCGACACAAAATGATGGATCTATCAGCGTGACAGCAAGTGGCGGCACTGAACCCTATGAATATAGTATAGATGGTGGTGTGACTTTTCAGTCATCTGGTGATTTCGTAAATGTCGCAGGCGGTATGTATACCGTAGTTGTGCGAGACGCCGAGGGCTGTATGGGAACCGAGCAGGCAGAAGTAGAATCCTGCAATCTTATGCTTTCCGCCGCTACAACTAATAGTACAGGTCCAGACAGCACCGATGGTAGCATCGTAGTGACTGCCACTAATGGCACTCCACCCTATCTCTATAGTATAGACGGTGGATCGAGCTTCCAATCTAGTAACGTCTTTACTGAGCTACTAGGTGGAAGTTATACCATACTTGTGAGGGACAATGCTGGCTGTGAAAATACTGTCACTGCACGTATAGATGCTTGTAGTATCGATATCGCTGTGACATTTACCATTGCTTCTACAGACGAGTCTGAAGATGGCTCTATCACCATCACACCCGGAGGCGGAAGAGGTCCATATATCTACAGTATAGATGATGGAGATAGTTTTCAAGCCGACTCTGTCTTTACTGACCTTCCTAGTGGTCCTTATGTAATCAGAGTCGTCGACTTAGACGCCTGTGGCGCATCCCTTGACTTTGAACTTCCTGATTGTTTCTTTACAGCTGGTATTACCATCAGACCTGCCACTGCCGAAGATGCAGAAGATGGCTTACTGGTCATTACTGGAAGAGAAGGAAATCCTCCTTACATCTACAGTATTGATGGTGGCACGACTTTCCAAGATAGCGGTCGATTTGAAAATCTGGGCATAGGTTTTTATGACGTAGTCATCCGCGATTCACTTGGATGTGAGTTGATGGCAACTGCTGAGATAGACTTTGATGTTGCAGTACAAGTGCTCGGGGCAGATAGTCCTATCAGTGTATATCCTAATCCAGTTTCGGATCTGCTGTACATTAAGAGTTCTACTAGCACAAGCACACAGACCGTTGCAGCACTTTATCGTATGACCGGCACCATCGTGAGCGGATATACACTCACAAGTGAGCGCGCTGGTTTGCTTACTATGGATCTCAACAGCATAGCTGCTGGAGCCTACCTACTCTATCTACAGCAAGGTGAGGAAATCTACGTGACCAAAGTCATGGTGCAGTAAATCCTAGGGACATAGGACTACGTACCTCGCTACAACCCAATTCGTGCATTAGGATTTTAAGTAAAAGTCTTGTAGTGATGTAACTGACGCTCAGTCAGGACGATAGGCGATATATCATGAGTGTCGTTGGCGTAAGTTTTTGTTACGGGAAAATCTCGTCTATTTGTCTTGAAGTGAGTGGAGTGATATGACCATTGTGCTTTGCTTCTACTGCGAGCCACATCTGCTTCAAGAT
>ENA-ORXU01000584-ORXU01000584.1-marine-metagenome-genome-assembly--contig:-NODE-584-length-40227-cov-4.892154_pt1 | contig 40227 bp, 30 predicted proteins | sample MGYA00237869_ERZ511484 | MGnify/ENA metagenome assembly ERZ511484 | reverse complement strand
AGCCCATGTGTTCCGATGACGATATCAATTTTCCCTGAGGTTAAATCCGCATAGACTTTATTTTTTTCTTTCGTTGATCGAAATCGATTTATATAATCGACGGTGGTGCCAAATGTATTTAATCGATCAGAAAAAGTCCGATAATGTTGGAGCGCTAATATTGTTGTCGGGACTAAAATGGCGACTTGCTTTCCGCCCATGACGGCTTTAAAAGCAGCGCGCATGGCAATTTCTGTTTTACCAAATCCAACATCACCACATATCAGGCGATCCATCGGATGCGGCTTCATCATATCCGTTTTGACCTCTTGCGTCGCCGTTTCCTGATCTGGTGTATCTTCATAAATAAATGACGCTTCTAGTTCATTTTGCAAATAACCATCAGGTGGAAATGCAAAACCTTCCGAAGCTTTTCGCTGTGCATATAATTTTATCAATTCACCGGCGATATCTTTTACCTTTCGCTTAGTTTTATTTTTTGTCTTCTCCCACGCATCGCTACCAAGTTTGCTAAGCTTAGGTTTTTTGCCGTCTTTTCCTGAAAACTTCGCTATTTTGTGAAGCGAATTAATACTGACGTAGAGGACGTCATTGTTTTGATAGATCAGTCGAACAGACTCTTGATTATGCCCTGAGATGTCTATTTTTTCCAGACCGGAATAGCGCCCTACCCCATGATCGATGTGTGTGACAAAATCGCCCGGTCGTAATTCTCGCAGCATGCGCATATTGATCGATTCGGTCTTCGAATAACCTCGTTTTAATCGATATCGGTGAAACCGTTTTATAATTTGATGATCGGTATAGCAGGCTACTTTTTGCTTTTCATCGATAAACCCATTGGACAATGATTTATTCACCGCAATGAATTTTACCGGAGCTTCGAGATCTTCGAAAATAGAATAAAATCGTTGAATTTGTTTCGGGTTTTCCGCAAATAAAAAGACTTCAAATCCTTTTTTATGCAACGCGTTTAAATCATCAATTAATAAATTGAAGTTCTTATTAAATTCTGGTTGAGGCTTTGCATCCAAATTTATTTTATGGGTCCATTCTATCGGAAGGTGTGGGTTTTTCAGAAATAGCAACGAAAAATTTTCAATACGTTGCAAGAAGTCGACCGACGATTCTATTGCGTCTACATCAAGAATGGCGCGGACGGATTCTTTTTCCAGATCATCTAATTTCAATGCGCGGCTAGCCTGCTGCATCGCTTCAAATGATTTATTCCATTTATCAATCGTATACGTCAAGTCAGAAAACACGAGAAGAGAATCCGATTGTAACGAATGAATGATACTTTCTTTTTCCGATGTCTGAAAATTTTTATTCACATCAGGCACAATGCCCAATTGATCGATATTCTTCAATGAACGTTGATCCGTTGGATGAAATAGGCGGATGCTTTCCACCTCATCATCAAACAATTCTATTCTATATGGCCATTCACTCCCAAATGAAAATATATCGATAATGCCGCCACGGATAGAAAACTGGCCCGGTTGAAACACAAAATCCGTTCGATCAAAACCAAAATCGAGCAACACATCAATAATCGTATCGATATCGACGATCTCACCTTTCTTCACTTTGATCCGATGCTCGGCAAGCTTCGTACTGGAAACAGATTTTTCCATTAGCGCTTCCGGATACGTCACCAGGATGTACGGACTGGTGAGCAAACTGATTTGGTTGAGAATCTCCGTTCGAGCCAAGGCATTGGAAGGCTCAAATCGATCGTAATTGCCCGGTCGCTTGAATGAATCAGGCAAAAAGAACACACGATCGTGATCAGATAAGTTCACCAAATCATTATAAATGTATGCGGCTGCCTCTTTTTCAGGCGCAATAAATGTGATGAAATTTAGCCCTTTGCTCGCGGCTGCTGTCAAGTACAATTGGGTGATAGATCCTTTGGTTTCGGATAGGAGTATCCGTTTCGGATCGCCTTCAGTAGGTATGAGCTGTGAGGCGACTTCCGATGATGCATAATGCTGTATGAGTTCTGTCAGATTCTGCACTGCGTCAATTAACGGGTGGTGAAGGTAATAGTTTTAGGTAGAGTTAAAAACTGTGTAAACTATACGGAGAAAACTGCTGAATTCGAAGATCGCTTTTGCTTCGTTTTCTGGCGACGAATGTGAAATTGCTTTTCCCTATGTGACTAAATATTTTGGATCAGTTGATTGTTGATCAGTGCCCAGTTGGTCAATGCATTAGGACTTTTATCTAGTCCTAATTTCCTGATAATATTGCTACGGTGTTTTTCAATTGTTCGGGTTGAAACACCAAGTGATATAGCAATTTCTTGCGTTGAAGTTTGATCTGCGATGAGTTTTAGAATCATTTTTTCTGATGTTGTCAAGAGATTAATGTTCGTCATTTCTTCTTCTGCTGAAAATAGTGCATTGTTTTCAAATGATGGGCTATAGTATCGTTGACCATTTAAAACTTTGCGAATGCAACGCCTTACTTCTGCGAACGTATCTTCTTTTAATATATAACCATCTATGTGCAAACTTTTAGCTTGAAGAATATAGTCCGATTCTTTATGAAAAGAAAATAAAACAAATTTTGTAAAACTTCCCTTAATTTTAGCCATTCGAATGACTTCCAATCCATTTAATTTAGGCATTTCGATGTCTATAAAAGCAATTGTTGGTTGTTTTTCCACAATCAAGGTCAAGGCTTGTGCACCATTAACCGCACGACCCACTACATTGAAATGGTTTGATGCCAGTTCATCAGCAAAACCTTTTAATAAAATAGGGTGATCATCTGCCACCACGATTGAGACTTCATTATTCATCATATTTATATTGGTATATCTACGACGATTTCAGAACCATTGTTGAGTTTGCTTTCTATCTGCAAATCTGCTCCAATAATATTGCACCTTTCGTTCAGGGTTTTCATACCGAGAGACGATGTTTTTGCCAATGCAGCGCTAACATCGAAGCCTACGCCATTGTCCTGAATTTTTAATTCTATTGATTCTGATTTTAGCGCTATGTAAACTCCGACGGCTTTTGCTTTTGCATGTTTTATTGCGTTTGTGATGGCCTCCTGAATAATACGATATATATGCAATGCAGTCTGTTCATCTACAACTGTGTCAATATTATCTAGATCATGTGTAAAAAATTCTTTTGTTGAACTATCCATTTCGTCAATCATGGATCGAATCGCTTGAGTGACGCCCAAACTTGTTAGATTCGGTGGATGCAAACCTCTTGATATTCGCCGTATTTCATCTAGCGTATTAGAAGTCATTTGGTGTAGCTCTGGGTCTTTTCTATCCGTCGTTTTCTTGGTCACAATCATGAGTCGTTGGCCTACACCATCATGTAATTCCCGTGCGAGTCTTTTTCGTTCATCCTCCTGGCTATTGATTAAATTTTGTGAAAATGTTTTCATCATGTCCGACTTAGTTTTAGCAAATTTTCTCGAACGAAATAATACAATAAGACCAAACAACATCAACAATCCAAATCCACCTAGCATCATTAGTCTCAATCGACTTTCGCTTTGCTGGGTGAGCGCCGCTACCTCGATTTCTTTTTTTTCTAAGTTCAATTTTTGTCTTTCAGCTTCGAATTCCACTTTAGCTGTGATTAAGTCCTCATTCGCCATAGTTGAGGCAATTTTATCGCTCACATTTTTAAACTTTTCATGTGCTAACAATGCGTTCTCAGCGTCATTAAGTGCTTTAAATATTTGGTATCGAAATTTCCAAAGTGATTGCTCGATAAGGATGTGATAATTGTTTTTCAGATTCTTTTCTACGCGATATGTAAGTTCGAGTGCTGTAGAATTTTGATCATAAGCGTGAAGCATATCAATACAATTCATTAAGACTGTGTTCTCATGTTGATCTCCCAACATCTTAGCAGTATCTGAAAGGGCGGCTTTGATGTAAACCAGCGATTGATCTTTGATACCGTCTTTAGATGCAACTAGAGCGAGCAGTGCATTTGCCTTTGCTACTCCATTGATATAATTTTGTGGCTTGGAAATATCCATGAGCTCTACAGCAAATTTTCTCCCGAGTATATTAGAATCAAGTCCGATATAATAATTAGCCAAATCATACAAAACATCAGCCGCTGGGTTATCATCAAAGCCATTCTCTTTTATTAAATCGTATGCTTCGAGCCTATGTTCAATTGCCTGAAGGCTATCACCTTGAAACAATGAAATATTAGTAAGAACATTTAAGAAATTCATCTGAGCATTCGGGTCCTCTGAGGTTAATGAAAGATTGTATCCCTCTTTCGCATAAACCAACATTTGATCAAAATCTCCATTTTGTGAATTCAAAACACACAGATTATATAAAAGCGAGTTTTTATCTGAATAATATTCTGGACCATTGCACCAGTTCAGTCCAACCTGCCAAAGGGAATCTGCTTCCGGAAGATCTCCTTGCATGGCATAGGCCATTCCAAGCTGATTAAACCCACTTGGAACGAAATTATCATTTTCTAGGGCGATTCGCATTTGCAAATTAAGTCGAAAATAATGCTGAGACGAATCAAGGTTGGTGTACTCATAGAATTTACCAAGTAGATTATAAATCGAAGATCGATCTTTTTCATTTTCAATTAAAGGACGTGCTTTATCAAGTGTCTCCTTAAAATTCTTAACATCGTCAGCCGTATAATGTGCAAAGGCCAAATTCAATAAAAAGCTAGGTAACTTCTCTTTTTCAACGGCGTCGTTCTCATTCAATAAATCAACAGCTTTCTGACTGAATACAATGGATTTTTTAATATCTGAATAATAATATTCTTTTCCAATAGTCGTATTTAAAATGGCTTGTTCGAGCACATCATCTGTATTTGCCAATACTTGAATCAGGCTATCTGTCGTCTCGTTTTGGCCATAAATTGCAGTTGAAATACTACCATTTAATAGTAAAATTATAATCAACGAATAGCTCCGGAGCCATTCCATTTCACTAAAAAAGAAATATCCTTTCAAGAGGTTTGGGGTTAAACTGTTTATCAATTTGATTTAATTCGAAGTCTTTGTTTTCACTCTACTAAAATGGATTTCTTTATCACAAGGCAGACTTATCACAATTAGTGGTAAATTACGTTGCTTACGCTATGCCAAAAACACCTTCTCAATATACAAATAATAGTTCGAGCTCTATGACAGCAAGCTACAATTTATTATCGCACTGCCGTTCTTAGAGTGATTGTGAAGTTAGCTTGAAATTCAGCCAATGGCCAAATGCTGATTGCGCTGACGCGACAGTGGCGAGCACCCAATACAATTTACGAAATCGCAGATTTCTTTATTGTCGGGGCTGAGCTAATCGCCTTAAATTAGATTTGAAGTCATATGGAGCTCGAACAAGGGTAAAAACCAAAAAAACCGAACTAGAAGTTATCTAATTCGGCTTTCTCTTGTGGGCGATAAAGGACTCGAACCTCTGACCCCCTGGGTGTAAACCAGGTGCTCTGAATCCCGACACTATCAAAATCTCTGATTTTGCTCAGTGTCGAGGATCCACGACAATCTAAGAAATTGGAAATTTCTAGATTGTCGGGACCAACTGAGCTAATCGCCTTAAAAAACTAGCCGTTTGTGAAGATGTACCCTTGAGCAATTATCCTTTGATACAAAACTAAAAAAGCCGAACTAGAAGTTATCTAATTCGGCTTTTTCCTGTGGGCGATAAATGACCCCGACCTCCTGCTGTCGGTACGGGACTAATTCGGCTTACCAAATCATAGATTTGGAGTCTCATTGAGCTCGAACAGGGGTGTAAACCAGGTGCTCTGAATCCCGACACTATCAAAATCTCTGATTTTGCTCAGTGTCGAGGATCCACGACAATCTAAGAAATTGGAAATTTCAGATTGTCGGGACCTACTGAGCTAATCGTCCTAAAATTAGCCACTTGTGTAGATTTAATCCTGAGCAATTTTCCATTGCTGAAACTAAAAAAACCGAACTAGAAGTTATCTAATTCGGCTTTCTCTTGTGGGCGATAAAGGACTCGAACCTCTGACCCCCTGGGTGTAAACCAGGTGCTCTGAATCCCGACACTATCAAAATCTCTGATTTTGCTCAGTGTCGAGGATCCACGACAATCTAAGAAATTGGAAATTTCAGATTGTCGGGACCTACTGAGCTAATCGTCCTAAAATTAGCCACTTGTGTAGATTTAATCCTGAGCAATTTTCCATTGCTGAAACTAAAAAAACCGAACTAGAAGTTATCTAATTCGGCTTTCTCTTGTGGGCGATAAAGGACTCGAACCTCTGACCCCCTGGGTGTAAACCAGGTGCTCTGAACCAACTGAGCTAATCGCCCTCATTTTAAACGGGATGCAAATATAAACTATCTTGGATAATAGTCAAGAAAATGTGCCGGTGCTATCTATTTTCCTTCTGGATCGCCGTTTTGGGCGGTGATATTCCTCTAAACTGCTACGGTCACACTGGCTATAAGCCTTGATGGTGCTGGATCATCGGAGGGTGCCTGCGGAAATCTCGTCTGACACCTTAAGTGTCAGGCGAGAATCCTGCAGGCACCCCTTCGTATTTTGAAGGCTGCACAAACAATCCTAGACACTCTCCCGCCTCTTCGTATAAAAACTGAGCACCTAACAATAACAAATCAAACACCATGCAGTTAAAGTAAGCCGAACGACGAAATTTGGCACGGTTTATGCATAGAGTATTTTACCTATACATAAGTGATTAATAACCAATAAATTGATTTTGAACCTTGATTAAAAAAGTATTGATCGGATTACTTGTTGCACTGATCTTATTGATCGGGGGCGGGTGGCTATTTGTGTCACTCAACAAAGATGTGATCATGCACGAGCTTCAATCAAAATTAGAAGAGCAAGGCATCAAATTCGAACTGGGAGATGTCGACATTGCTTTTTTTCAAACCTTTCCATTTGTTTCTGCTCAACTAGAGGATGTGGCGCTGGGTCAGACAGATCGTTCATCGCTCGTAGAAGCTGAACGCCTATCCTGCACGTTTCAAATGATGAAATTAATTCAAGGCGATATTGAAACAAAGAAAATAAAAGTTACAAATGGTCATATATCCTTAATCCGTGATAAAAATGGATTGACGAATTACGATTTTAAATCTTCTGGTGGTGATGGGAATATGAACATCGTACTTGAAGCCATCGAATTGAAGAATATGGCTATTACGTACCGCGATGATAAAAGCGATCATCTGATACGATTAAATAATACAGATGCTGACATCGTACCTGAGTTCAACTCGGAAAATACGTCATTCGATATATCGATGAAATCTTTTGGCGAACTACTGACGATAGGTGGCGTAAGTTATTTTACAAAAAAATCACTTAACTTACACACGCATATTTCTATGTCTGGCGGTAATTTGAATTTTGAAAATAGTGAACTCATCGTTGATAAAAATGAAATTAATTTTAATGGTTCGGTAGTAGATATAAATAATAAAAACCCTCAAATAAATATTTCATTAAATGATCTTGCTGGAGAAATAAGTGAGTTGCACCAGATCCTCCCTCAAGCCTGGCTCTCACCATTACGAGAATATGCCATCGACGGAAATTATCGACTCTCTGGTCAAATTTCCGGATCACTTGCTACCAATGGTTCACCTCTGGTTCAACTAAAAGGGCTGGTCGACCATACTACGCTGACATATACGGCACTCTTACACCCTCTCCAAAAACTTAAGTCGGAGTTCGAGTTTGAATATGGAGGCAAAAGTGTCGGCTCCATAGAACTTCAAAACTTAAGCGCCTCTTATGAAGGTGAATCGATAAATGGAACTTTTTCATTACAGAATTTTTCAAAACCCGCAGTTGATGTGGTCATTAATGGACCATTTCAATTATCGACAATTCATCCTGATATTGTTCCATCAATTCTCGTAAAAGACGAGGGCATTGTTTCATTGAAAGCTTTTTCTATAAACTATAAAAACAATGGTGTCTCCTATGCGGGTGATTTATTATTAAATAACATCAAGGGTATTTTATCTGGTATTGGATTTTTGATTGAAAAAGGAGAGATACATGCTGATAACCAACTCATGCGCTTAAGTCCATCTACGATTCTAGTATTAGAGGACAAACATGAAATCAGTGGTCAACTTGATGTGGCAAAAAATAATTACACGCTCGATTTAACTTCTGATAAAATTGATTTGCAACAATTTTTTAAAGCCATGTCTGAGTCAAGCTCACTTGCCCAGCCAGTCAGTACGGTTACAAAAAGTAATATGCGATTGAAAATGCATATAGATGCTAAGCAGGTAGTCTATGATCACATCGATATTGATCACACAATAGCTGATTTGAAATGGCATAAAAATGTGATCGATATTACTACAAATATGGATTATTGTGGTGGCGAATTGAAGTCACGCAGCCGATATCAAATGTCAAACGGAAAGACAAGTGTGAAGGCTGAAACGCAAGGTGTTGATCTGCCAACCTTGTTTGAGCAGTGGAACAACTTTGGGCAAGATCAGATCATGGATAAGCACATTACTGGCGCCGGAAATATCCAGTGTCATGTCAAATTCAATTTTCTCTCAGGAAAAGCCTGGAATGCTCAGTCACTGGACGTCATTGGTGGATTAACTATCGCCGACGGTGCATTGAAAAATGTACCCATCTTTGAACAATTTGCCGGATATATCAAACAGCAATATTTATTTAATGTGCAATTCAACACGTTGAGTAATGTATTTAAAATTGAGAATGGTCGATTTTATTTACCTGAAATGTTTATTCAATCCAATGCGGCCAATATCATCATTGCAGGACACCAAACACTTGATCATAGGATCAACTATGCTTTAAAAATAAATGCAGGCCAAGTATTAACAAATAAAATAAAGAAACACGACGCGAAAATGAAGCCTGTACGTGCAAAGAAGAATGGCTTTTTCAATTTGCATTATATTCTAGAAGGGCCGATCGATAATTTCGGTTACACAGTGAATAAGCGACGGGTGCTAGATAAATTTGAGCAATCATTGTTTATCCGCGATGAAGTGTTGGACAAGCTTGGAAAACAATTTGATATTGGATCGCGCTATGACAGTCCGCATCTATTCCAAGAAATACCAGAAGAAATTCCTGAGGATGATAAGGCAGTTGAATATCTGCCGGGATTTGATTAAGTCCTCGTGGCTAAAATGTTTATATTAAATTTCCACTTTATTCCATAACAAAAGCGCCTCGGAAAAACTTCCGAGACGCTGATCAACAGTCCCTCTCACTGTTTGCCTCATACTTTTACAAGGCGTTTTTTTGGCTATTGGCTTTTACCTTTTGGTCCCGACGTGAATAAAATCTATGATTTTAATTCAGGTCGTGGATGCTCGACTCCGAGGAGTCGGCACTGTTGGCTGTTGGCTAAGCCATGTCAAAAAAATTATCATTAACACCCGACATATGCCTTGAATTCTATACATACCGAATTCCCAATATCTTTTATAATAATATCTTCTTTTAATCGATCAGATATTTCATAGATGGCTCCTTGGTCATTCATTTTAAAAATCAATCCATTCCCGTACGTATCTTTTAAATCACTAATTGTCAAAAGTGCTTTTACGAGGTGGTAGGCGTCCATGATTCGAATATTAGGTATTTCTAATTTAATTGATTCTGATTGCCAATAGGCATCATAATTTAATCGAACATTTTCATCGAATGTGTAGCGATATTTTACATGGAATCGATCATCCATTTCGCTACTTCGCGCAATGGTATCAGTTTTTAACAAATTAAAATTTCCATGTGCGTATTGCTCTAAAACAGAAGTCAAATAGGAGGTATGTGGCAACACCTCAGGTATGGGCAACGAAGATGTAAATCCGTCAAATACATACCCGTCAATTCCATTAACATCGACGTGTACCCATTTTCCTGTGGTGTATCCTACATTAAAGGAAGTCGCAGCAGGTGTATCACCTAAATACGTCATGACTTCTCCATAATCTAATACAGTGATCACCTGCGCATGTACGGTCGGTTCCAAGCGAAGTTTTAATCCATTGAGTGCATGGACGATGAGTGTGGTGCCCTCATAGCGGCCAAATCCATAATCAGATTCGGATTGGGTCGTGTCGCTCGGGTGAGCAAATAATGTTCCTGAGATGATGGCGATTGCGGCAAATAACATGATGATCCTTTTCATAACTATTCTTTTTTTGTGAATGAATATGCATGCAAGTTACAGGCAAGCAAAGGCGATTGAGGTGGCAAATGAGGAAGTGTAGGAGGTGGATGAGGATTTGAATCAATCCATCACTAAACCGGTCAAGAATACCGATATGTTTCTATACAACATTCATCTTTGGATAAAAATCAGAAATTTTGCAGCGTTTTACCCCAACTTTGCGTCTATAATATAAGAGGTCCGTGTAATGAATATGCGTGGCAGCACATTAAGCTTCAAAACCATTGATAATTGATCCAGAAAAATAGTCTCCCCGCACATTGGCTGATCCCTCACTTATCTGATATCCTGTCAATATTTTTATTCTTTATTATAATACTTTATAACTCCGTCAATATCACTGCCCAAAACGAAAGTAATATTTGGTACTTCGGGGAACATGCAGGAATAGATTTTAATTCTGGAACACCAGTAGCACTCTTGGATGGTGCTATGAATATATCTGAAGGTTGCGCGACTATTTGCGATGAAAACGGCGATCTACTTTTCTACACGAACGGACTAGACATTTGGAATCGAAGCCATAGTATCATGAATAATGGCACCGATCTATTGGGTCATGAGAGCAGCACACAGTCAGCTGTGGTCGTCAAAAAACCATCATACGATAATATTTATGTTGTATTTACGGTAGACTTTGAAGGTCAATCCGGCGGCTTCTCCTATTCCGAAATCGATATGGAATTGGACGGCGGATTGGGTGGTGTTACCGCAGTAAAAAATCAACACATTGTCGCAAATGTTTGCGAAAAAATAGCTGTTGTACAACACGAAAATGAGGAAGACTTTTGGATTATCATACATTTATTTAATTCAAACCAATTTTATAGTTACTTGCTTACCGCAGCTGGCCTTAACCAAACGCCTGTTGTCAGCTCGATTGGTCCTACGGTAAGCGGATCTACGCTTAGAACCATAGGCTACTTGAAGTCATCGATTGATGGACGATATATTGCCGCTGGACATCACGGGGCTGGTATTGTCTCGTTATGCAAATTTAATTCAGCTAGTGGGCAGTTATTTGATGAAATCACATTGGACAGTCGGCTTCCATATGGGTTGGAATTTTCTCCAAGTGGCGACATACTTTATGTGGGCGAATATTATCCTCAACGTATCGTACAATATGATTTATCAGTTTGGAGTAGACAGACCATTTCGAATTCGGAAATTGAACTTGAATCAGGTGGAGCCGAACCCGGAGCTTTTCAACTTGGACCTGATTTTAAAATTTATATTGCTCGACTGAATCAAGGATTTTTATCCGTGATCAACGACCCAGATGAATTAGGCAGTAATTGTAATTACGTCAGTCAAGGTTTTTCATTAAATGGCCGAGGTTCCAAGCTTGGTTTACCTACTTTTAATAGCGCTTTATTTGTTCGTGCATTATTTGATTCCGAATATCACTGCTTCGGCGACTCAACATATTTTTCATTATTAACACGTACGGTTGATTCTGTTCTATGGAATTTTGGTGATCCAGCTTCTGGCGTATTAAATACTTCCACCGAACAATCACCTAGGCATGTTTTCTCGTCTAGTGGCACCTTTACAGTTTCACTTATTACGTATTTAAAATCGGCAACCGATACGTCTGTTCAAGATATTGTGATTCACGACAAACCCAATGTAAATTTGGGTGCAGATACGACACTTTGCCAGCCGATGTCCAATTTATTAAATGTCTCAGCACCTAGCCATACTTATTTATGGCAAGATGGTTCGGTCGATTCACAATTTTCAGCATCCACAACTGGATTGTTCTACGTTGAAGTAACAAATGAATATATGTGTACTGATCAAGACTCTGTTAATCTTGTCTTTCAATCGCCTCCCGAGGTGTTTCTTGGAAACGATACGACGATATGTCAAGGTGATACTGTTGAATTAAATAGTATCCAACCCAATGTCACATATCGATGGTCGAATGGAGCACAGGACGCCTCAATATATGTTTCAAATGAAGGAAATTATTCTTTAACTGTAACTGACGATGTCGGTTGTATTAATTCGGATAGTATAAATGTCAAAATTAATGTTCCACCTGCGATTTCATTAGGAAATGATGTTACAGTTTGTGACACTGATACATTTTATCTATCGGCCAATGTTGCTGCAACTAATTATAAATGGTCTACTGGAGAGCTGACTTCAGGAATCACTGTGAATACTACCGATCAATACCAAGTGAGCGTCACTGACAATGTCGGCTGTACATCTTCAGATCAAATTAATATCAGTTTTAGTAAATTGAAACATTTTGATTTAGGAAATGATACTACATTATGTGACGGTGATAGTATTTCATTAAATACGATGAATGTAGGACAAACGTATTTATGGTCAACAGGGGACACAACTCAATTTATCGATGTCGCTACAAGTGATCTATATCAAGTTGAAGTACGAGATACATTTTTATGTTTAATGGTTGATGACATTTCCATAACGACAATGAATACTCCTGACATACAACTTCCTGCGGATACACATATTTGTATTGGGGATAATTTAGTGGTGGATGTGTCCGCTGTCCAAGCGAATTACCTTTGGCAAGATGCGTCAACCCAGTCATACTATGATATTCGTGATGCTGGTGTCTACTTTGTGAACGTTGACAATGCCTGTGGCACGGCGTCTGATACTATATTAATTGAGATGGAGAATTGCGACTGTCGCGTATATGTGCCCAATGTATTTTCACCCAATCAAGATGCCATCAACGATATATTTAATCCGCTATCTGATTGTACATTCATTTCGTTTCATCTACAAGTATTTAATCGATGGGGCGGACTTGTATTTGAGTCAGATAATGCGGACATTGGATGGAATGGAATGCTTGGTAATAAAACGCAGCTTGAAGGCGTGTATGCTTATATATTAAATTACCAATTTGAGCAACAAGACCCTACGCTACAATCAGGAAGTTTAAGCTTAATTCGATAATTTATTTTCAACTTTAATAAAATCTATTTTATTTAAATCCCAATCAATCACCAACCCTTTTGCTAATTGTTTCGCCACCTTTTTTCCATAAAGTAATTCGGCTAGATAGAGGGATGCTTCAAAAGATTTAGCACCTCCGGCCGATGTAATATATTTTCCGTCATGCACGAATAAAACATCTGATATGACTTCGAGTTTGGGAAACATTTTTTTATAGGCATCAATATCAGAAGGAAAAGTAGTTGACACTACTCCATTTAATATTCCCGCTTTGGCCAAGACAAAAGCACCATCGCAGTGTGACGTAACATATTCAGCTTTGGCAGAGGCCTTGCGAATAAATTCCAACATCGTTTCATTCTCCAAATCTTTGTCTAGATGAAATTCTGCACTCGGGACCACGAGAATATCGATCTTGGGCATTTCATCGGAATCAAACGTATAATCCGGCAGTATTCGCAAGCCTTCAAATGTCACGACTGGCCGATCAAACTGAGCTACAGTAAATACCTGCATCGGGCGAATGCTATCGCGAAAAACGGTATGATGAAAAATATCATATGGCGCTGTCAACTCGGTATTATATACGCCGTCCATAATGAGGAAAGCGACTTGATACGGATTGAGATTCGGGTCTGGTATCCGAGCTTGATACGCTGTGGTCTTCTTCGACCCCTCGTTGTCAATGGGTTGTCGCTGTGCACAGGAGGCCATCCCGGCGACCAAAAACATCGTGCATAAAATCCTAATTTGAGTCATGTGGTAAAAATAGAATATACTATCTTTGCGCGGCTCTCGTTTGAGAGGAGTTCGATGAAAGTCGGACGAGGTTGCTCAACAAGCGTGTCTCTTTGAGGCACAACAATGCATGCACCAGCGCGATAGAAGAAATCAGGTCGGTTGGCCGAGTGGTTAGGCAGGGCTCTGCAAAAGCTCGTACAGCGGTTCAAATCCGCTACCGACCTCTACAAAGACTTCGCGTATTGGTGCATGTGTTTTTTAATCTACGAGTTCGTTCCAAAAAAAATATTTTTAATCGATTGCGAACTTGTGGCGGACATTCTTCCGATTCATATGCATTCCAATGTCACCTCTCTTCTATTTTAATTTGCAGCGCTTTTATATTGTTATACGATATAAGATACAGCAACTAAAGTTGATCTATATGAATAATTTGTGCTCGTATATCGTCTTGACAATCATTTTCTGCTCGTTCATTTCGTGTCAAAATGATGATGATGGCGCTCAGGTCATGAGTTGTAATGATGAATTTGAATTGGCCTTTGGTGATAGCAAGGCATTTACGGATTGTGCCGTAACATCGATCTCATTTCGCGAAGTGATCGTCGATGATCGATGCCCCGAAGATGTCGAATGCCGGTGGCTCGGATACGCGGAGGTCGATGTGTATCTATTTTTTGGTGATTTAGTTATTGGAACTCACCTAGCCACCATTCAATCTGATTCGCTTGATCTTTCACCGGTGTACACGTTTGGTGATTGGGAAATAGAGTTGATTGACGTGCATCCCAAACTCCTCTCCACAGAAACGTATACAGATGAAGATTATCGGATTACGTTGCGTGTGTCGGAAAACTAAATAATTTCTTTCTGATAAATACGCCATCTTTTCGATTGGCTAGCATTCCTTTGGCAGTCCATATAAACTCGACGACCTATTGAACATCAGTTTGGTATAAAATGTCTATTTATACAAGCATCAAACATTATCTTTAGATAATATAGCTGCAATCGTCGGCTTACATAAGCAATACTTTTACCCAAGATTATTTTTTGCTTTTAAGCGTTGCTAAATGATTTACCATTCATCATAAAATATTCACGATTATGAAATATGTATATACGTTTTTAATACTAGCATTTATTTATCCATCAATCTCATTTGGGCAAGCGGTTAATTTAGTTGAATTTTCTTCAGGCGTGACGCAACCAACAGATATAACCAACGCTGGAGGTTCCGAATTATATGTTGCGGAGCGTACAGGTCGTATTCGATTAATTGATGCAAATGGCGTGCTGTCACCTACTGCATTTTTAAATATAACGGACAGGGTGTCTATCAATGCCGGTGAACGCGGATTATTAGGTGTGGCATTTCATCCATCGTATCCTGATTCCGCTTATGTGTATTGTAATTATACAGGCGCAGGTGGCGCAACATTCGTTTCGCGATTTGATGTGACTTCTGCTACGGCTGCTGACCCAGGTTCTGAATTAAATTTATTAACTTTTTCTCAACCATTTACGAATCATAATGGCGGTGATTTAGTTTTTGATAGTAATGGGTACTTAATGATTGCTTCTGGAGATGGTGGTAGTGGCGGTGATCCTCAAAATAATGGTCAAGATTTGAATACATTTCTTGGAAAAATTTTACGTATCGATGTCGATAATGGTTTGCCGTATGCCATCCCACCCGGAAATCCATTCGTCGGTGTGCCAGGTGTCAAAGAAGAAATATGGGCGTATGGATTAAGAAATCCGTGGCGTATAGATTTCGATGAAACGTCACAGGCATTATTTGTTGCGGATGTAGGTCAGAATGAATTCGAAGAGATCAATGAAATAGCATTGGGTCTGAGCGATCCAAATATGGGATGGCGATGTTATGAAGCGACTACTCCATATAATTTAGACTCGTGCGAAGGCGTTTCGACGATTGATCCGATAGCCTTTTATGCCCATCGAGCAGGAGCAGGATGTACTGGCTCTGTCACTGGAGGTGTTGTCTATCGCGGATTTGATATGCCTTCACTCTTTGGTAAATACTTTTTTGCAGATTATTGCACGGGCTACGTGGCGACAGTAGATTTGAATAATTATCAAGTGGATACTATTATTTCTCCTTCATCCTTTAGATTCTCGACTTTCGGAGAAGATGCACAAGGGCGACTATATGTTGGAGAACGTAATTCTGGTAAAATATATCGTTTTGAAACAGAGCCTCCGACTTCATTTATTTTTACAATTGATTTGGATGGCGCACAAGCTTCCACGCCCTCTACGGCCACCGGCTACGGAATCGGTACTTTGGATACTTCGACAAATGTGTTGACGGTCTCTGGTCAGTTCACAGAATTAATTGGGAATGTCACGGTCGCGCACGTGCATCGCGCTCCGGCTGGATCAAATGGTCCTGTCGTATTTCCACTTTCTATAACGGATTATGGCACAGACTCGATTGGATTTTTTGGGAGTGGCACATTGGGTGCTGGAGCCTTGAACGATTTATTAAGCAATGACGGTTTATACGTTAATATTCACTCGTCCACATATGGCGGTGGAGAGATTCGTGGACAGATAATACGTGTCGACTGTCCGCTAAATTATGCCTTGGAGGCGCCGATCTTACCTGGAGGAGAATTCAAAATTAAAAATGCAACTGTTTTAGGTAACCTAACTGATAATCGATCGTTACTGATCAAAGCCAGCGAGTCGACGACATTAAAAGAAGGTTTTACGATGTCTATGGGAACGACATTGGATGTTATTTCGGAGATTTGTGGGCCGTGATAACAATTCAATAAATGACCCAGAAAAAATAATGCGTATATCAAGCGTCGAATTTATTCGGAAATGCTTTTAATCGTTAACTTCACTGTTAATAACATTAAGCAATGTATCGATATTATTTATTTTTGCCCTTCTTATTTATTGTTTGTCATCTTGAAGCGCAATCCGTTAGAGAACGATTTCAATATCAGTTAGACTCGATATTAGGAGAACATCCGACAGCTATTGGTATCATGGCACATGTTGAGGCACCAGATCAAGGAATTTCCTGGAGTGGTGCTAGTGGTTATTCAGATCAAGCGTCAAAGACTGCACTTCACCCTGAACAACCGGCCCTAATCGCAAGCAGCATCAAGACATACGTAGCCGCGTCGATTTTGAGATTGGTGGAAATGGAGCTCATATCCTTGGATGACACCATCGCATCATTGGTCAGCGAAAAATCCAGATCTATTTTTGAAAATGACGGATATAATTTTTCGGAAATTAAAGTAAAGCACCTTTTATCTCATACGAGTGGTATCGAAGACTATGCCAATCAAGCTTATATCGATTTAAAAAAGGAAAAGCCCATGTATCGATGGACGCGAGATGAACAATTGGCTTTGGCCGTCTCAGTTGGTAACCCGTTGGCAGAACCTGGAAATGTATTTAGTTATGCGGATGCGAATTATTTATTGATTACTGAAATACTCGAACATACGACGGGCAAGCCATTTTATGAAGCCATGCGCTCGTTGCTGAGATACGATGAAATTGGAATTTCAAACACCTGGTTTCCAACCCTAGAAAAAGAGCCCAAAAACACATTACCGATGGCCCACCAATATTGGGGTTCCTATGATTGGGATACGTATCATTTAGATATTTCATGGGATTTATTTGGTGGCGGCGGCATCGCTTGTCCAACGAAAGACCTAGCCCGATTTACCCAAAAACTATTCAATAGCGAAGTAATAAAAAGTAACAATGTATTAAATCAAATATTTACTGAAATTCCAACCAAAGAAACTGAGATTTACCCTTACTATCTCGGGCTGTCCCAAGATGCTTATCACGGCATGAATGGGTTTGGGCATGGCGGATTTTGGGGTACGGTTATGATGTATTTTCCATACATTAATGCGACCATTTCGGTTTACATATTGGATCGAGACAAACGTATCTTGAGAAGACCTGTAATGGATGCTCTTTCCAATATTTTACTCTCTGAACATGAAGCTATCACTGATCAAGAAACAGACTTCAATGCATATTTAAATAACCTTTCAGATTTTTCAGGGACTATATTAATTGGCCATAATGATGAAATTGTCGAAGAAAGGGCATATGGACAAGCCAATATTGAATATAAAATTGACAACAATATAGAAACAAAGTTCAATATTGCATCGATAACTAAAATGATCACAGCTACAGCGATCATGCAATTGGTAGATCAAGAAAAAATAAATTTACAAAATACTGTTGGAAATTATCTTCCAGATTTTTCTAACCATATCATTCGCGATTCAGTCACGATACATCAATTACTCACCCACACATCCGGCATTCCAGCATTTTATGATGAAAGTTATTTACAAAGTAACAAATTAAAATATAAGAAAATTGGTGACTATTCACCGCTATTTATTGATAAAGAATTAAAGTTCTCACCAGGTTCAACATATGAATATGCCGGAGGTGGCTTTGTTGTATTGGGGCTCATTTTGGAATCCGTCACGGGCATGGATTATTATGATTATATAGAAAATAATATTTGTGACATGGCCGGCATGAAAAATACCATAGCATTTTCTCCAGATACCATCATTCATAATGTTGCAAGTGGATATACGCGGCTGTTCGGCGACCAAACGTATTTATCTAAAAACGAATATTATATTTCAAAAGCATCTCCTGCTGGCGGGTATTATTCGACAGCTAGAGATCTTTTCAGTTTTATGACAGCTTTACGTACCAACGCGCTTTTCGACTCTGAGACAACTGAATTGATGTGTTCACCAAAAGTCAAAGGTTACAACACGCATCTTGGATACGGTATTGACGTAGACCGAAGGTTTGCTCAGGAGATCATCGGTCATAATGGCGGGTGGTATGGCGTGCGTGCCGAAGTGATGTATTTCAAATCATCTGGTCATTCGGTTGTTGTCCTCTCCAATATGGATGATGATAGCCGGTCTGGAGCTTCGAATGTCATCGAGAATATTAAATATATGCTTGGAGGCAGTCGTCTACGACAGTAGTTGGTACTTGGTGCCACTGCTTTATAGCGGGCATCTCGATAATTTAGTACGATTTGACAATTTGATAAGTTCTTCTAACTTTGCGGCGCTAGAGATAGTCGGTCCCATAGTCCCGACATGCTTGAAATTGAAAATTTCTTAGCAAGTCGTGGATCCACGACACAGAGCAAAATCGCAGATTTTGATTGTGTCGGGACTCAGTTGTTCCGACAGATCCAAAATCTTTGATTTTTTGATCTGTCGTGGATCCACGACACAAAGCAAAATCATAGATTTTGACTTTGTCGGGATTAGAGCATCTGACGACCACTTTGAAATATAACTCATCATTAGATTGATGTTTTAGGTCCCATAGCTCAGTTGGTTAGAGCATCTGACTCATAATCAGAGGGTCCATGGTTCGAGCCCATGTGGGACCACAAACAAGTGTGATGCTTAGTATTATCGTTTAAACATCTGACTCTCCCGATAGCCATCGGGACAGTGGGTCCATGATTCGAACTTCGCGAGAAGTTTATCCCGGCCGACGTAGGAGTGTCGGGAAGCCCATGTGGGACCACTTGCCGGTGTGAAGTTTAGCGTGTACGTTTAAGTATGCAAACAGACGATTTTACACTTGAAAACTTTTTGGAGATTCATTCATTTGGATTTCCATTTTTGGGAGATCCGCGCTGATAGGGTCTCCTTTTTTTATGAAATATGGTCTGGCATGGCTGACGAGATTGGGTCCTATCTTTATTAATTAGCAGACTGCATGTCTTAAATATTCCTGATTGGAATTCATATCTATCATTTTTAGCGTAAATTCCCTTATATGTTTTTTGTATATATCATCAAGAGTAACTCAATCGATAGGTTTTATATTGGATACACTTCTGAATCAATTGAAGAAAGAATATCTAAACATAATTGCTCTTTTTATTCCAATGGTTATACTTCAAAAGTGGACGACTGGACATTATTTTATTCAATTGAATGCACATCTGCTCCACAAGCCCTAAAAATTGAAAAACACATTAAGAAAATGAAAAGCAGAAAATACATTGAAAATTTGATCAAATATCCAGAGATTACAATCAAGCTATTAGCAAGATATTCTTAATTATAAAATAACGCGTTTCTGACTCTCCCGATAGCTATCGGGACAGAGGGTCCATGGTTCGAGCTTCGCGAGAAGTTTATCCCGGCCGACGTAGGAGTGTCGGGAAGCCCATGTGGGACCACTTGCCGGTGTGAAGTTTAGCGTGTACGTTTAAGTATGCAAACAGACGATTTTACACTTGAAAACTTTTTGGAGATTCATTCATTTGGATTTCCATTTTTGGGAGATCCGCGCTGATAGGGTCTCCTTTTTTTATGAAATATGGTCTGGCATGGCTGACGTGAGAATATCTAAACATAATTCCTCTTTTTATTCGTGATAGATTGCTATTTAGCAAGCTATTGTTACTTCCTTAATACCTCCATCAATCCAAGATTGACATATACTGTCTCTCTGCCTATTTTTTGTGATATTAGAATGCCTATTTCTTCCAATTTTTGCAAATATCTAGATGCCACTTTGCGTTCAATATCCAACGATGTAACGATATAATCAATTTTAGAATATGGATGCTCGAATAAAGCCTCAACAAGCTCCTTTCGGTATATTTTATTGGCCTTCAATTTGACCTCTTCTATCGTTGTAATCAAAAGTAGTACAATTTCATTTATCTGATCAATCGTTTGCCCGGCTGTTTTTTCTACGACATCCAACATATACAATATCCAGTTTTCCCAGTTGTATGTTTTGTTGGTGTCATTCAATAATATATAATACTCGGCCTTAGATTTTATAATGTTTGAACTGAGATAAAGCACAGGGATATCGAGTAGATTATTGAGCATCAAATGCAGAACATTTAATATTCGACCTGTCCGTCCAATCCCATCGAAAATGGATGAATACTTTCAAATTGAAAATGTAATATTGCCATGAGTATCAACGGATCAATTTGAGCATTGCCATCTTGATTAAAATACTTAATAAAATTCGACAATAATTTTTCTATTTCGTTTTTATCCTGTGGTGGTGTGTATACCAGTTCGCCAGTTTTTTCAATTTTTAGAACTGTGCCTGGCGTACTTCTTATGCCTGCATTGTGACCAACTATTAGACTTTGAATTTGTATGATATTGTTCACACTCAAGAAGCCTCGCTCTTTTATCAGATCACTTCCTTTGATCAATGCGATACGATAATTTACAACTTCTTTTGATTGAGGTGTCGGGTTGAACTCTTTGGCGTGTATGGCTTTATACAGTTCGTCTTCTGAAGTGATGATATTTTCTATTTCAGAACTATCTTTTGACTCTTTCAGTGTTAGGGCATTTATGAGAATTTGCTGATTCGGAATCAGATTGGCCATTCCTTTCAGTTCGGCTACTTTGGAGATAGCTCTGTTGGCTGCTTTTAGCGTCTTTCTCGTCTCTACCTCGTCTATTGAAGGTAGTAATGGCTTTAGTTTTGGATATGGTGCTTTCTGTCCCATGCCTTATTTATATGCACCAAATACACGTAAATTGTTACATATTGGTCGGATATGAGACATTTAGTCCCATAAAATTCACTTCAATGAGAACGGCGCAGCTTGAAGTGCATAGGTGACGGCTTCGATAAGAACATTTTACAACTCTCCCCTTCTTTCTCTGAAATGAATCGAGGGGTAGTATTGATAAAGAAATATCCATACAATTCGCTCTATGATTCAGTCTCTACATAGATTAAAGCCAATCTGTCAGTTGATGAGTAAAAAAAAAGTTTAGCTCATCACCAACTCTTTCTCCATTTACGCCGATATAGAAGTAAAGGCCTTTGTATTTATTCAATTAAAAACAAAAACAACTTAACATGAAAAATTTAATTTTCTTCTTATTTGCCGGAATGATAGCTTTAACTTCATGCGATTCGAACTCACCTATGGAAAATTTAACAACCCTAAACTCCCTTGAAGGTACCTATCGCGGAATATTGGATTCCGATGACGATGACAACGCTGAACAACTTCTTGTAGTTGATATTATTGAAGTCAACAACGATAGATATACCGTAAATTTGATTAATGACGAAGGCGATATGCTGTTCTCCACGGTGGCTCAGCGTACTGAAGATCAACTGAATTACGGTTGGGTGCTTACGCAAACCATGACAGAAGAAACGCCGGTGGAGATTAAATATACCTTGACATATGTGGACGATTCAACGTTGTCATTAAATTTACAACATAAGTATCAGTACGAGACAAAAGAATTTATTTCTACCGGTAATTTGACCAAAGACTAAAAAAGAGATTTAGCTTGAATCCTGTAATATTATCTCAAATAATTAAAGGTTGTCTAAAAGACAAGCGCAAAGAACAACAGCAGCTGTACGAGTATACTTACACGTCGTTGGCTGCTGTTGTTTCTTTATATACAAAGGATCTGTCCGAACGCGATTGGGTTTTTAATTCTGGTATGATGAAAGTGTTTAATCGATTAAATGAATTCAAACTGAATACCAATTATTTAGGATGGGCTCGTACGATTTTGGTTTATACTGCCATCGATCATTATCGGCGATCTTACAATAATAAAACTGAGGCAGTTGACATAGAAACTATTCAGGCAAGTGATTTCCGTGTATTTAATCATGCCATGGATAACTTAGAAGTGGAAACAATCACTTCATACGTCAAACAGTTACCTCCAAGAGAACGAACAGTGTTTAATCTATCTGTCATTGAGGGGTATAAGCATAAAGAAATTGAAGAACTCACTGGAATTAATCAAAATACATCAAAATGGCTGCTCAATAAAGCCAAGAAATACTTACAAGAAAAGTTAGCTTACGATCCTCATAAATCTATATCCAATGAAATCGAAACCATTTAAGGATAGATTATCCGACACAAAAACGCCTTATAATCCAGAAGCATGGAAGGCGATGGAAAAGCAATTAAATGCGGCTAAGCCAATTAAATCTTTTTCAATTCTCAAATACTTGAATGCGTTTCTTGTTTTATTTGCTTTGAGTATTATTGGATGGGCGATATTTTCATCAACTAAAAATGATGTATACGGTATAAATAATATTAAATCAAGTGAACCAAATGAATATAAAGAAACTGAGTCAAATCGGGATTTTGTCAAAGGTGATAAAAATACCGCAAGGTCTCAATTAAATAAAACAACATTATCCAGTTCGCAAATATCACAAAAGGCGCAGAATAATACAGAAACAAATTCAATCGTAAAAAATGATAAACGTGTTATTAATGAGTCGACTGATCATTCAATCGTAAAAACCGAAAATGTCACAGATCGTGCAAGTGTATCAACTTCGCAAAAATCAAGTCAGTCACCTCCGTTTGCTTCTAATAAAATAAGCTTAGAGGATGAAACGCCTATAAACTTTCCCAGCAAACAGAAGAGCACATCTCAAACAACCAGCTCTCCAGCGATTTCAAACAATACATTTGAAAATGCTAGTGTCAATCAGAAATTAAATCGTCAAGAAGGGTCAAATACAGCAACTATAAACGAACAGAATCAAAACGTATACGATCCATCGAGCGTACGATCAAACGGTCAATCAAATGACCAAAATCCGTCTTTCGAAACTCCAGCATCTGCTGCAAAAAATAACATGGTGCAAACCACTCAAAACAATTCAGAAGATAACGCTGAGGTCAGCAAAAATTTTAATTCTATAGATATTTTGCCAAAACTCGGGTCTGATTCATTTGCTAAGGATGCACATAATTTTGAAGGTAAAGGAAGTCTTCAACTTCTCGACATGAAAGCCCTTGACATGACTCCATCAAAAACGGCATTAAATCAAACATTCACAAAGTTACCATCTCCTCAAAAACCATTGTCCATTCGAGGATTATCTTCCTATATCGAGGTTGGAGAAGCCACGTACTCATCGTTTGGATTTAAAGGAGTCCGAGTTGGTGCAGGAGTGAAATATTCATTTCATAAATATTTTACTGCTGAATTTGCCACTACGTATTTTTATTCTAAACCCAAAGTGCAGCCTGTCGAAAGCTCTGATTTTGCAAAAGAAACCAATCTATCACTTTTGATTAATATAGATATTGTAAAATGGAATAGACATCATCTGAGTGTTCAAGGCGGCGGCGGACTATCCTTCAGCAAAGCACAACGCTATTATACTACGGGAGTGTTTGATAAATCTGGCAATGGATTACATTTTCGAATAGGCGGACGCTACGCATATCAGCTTAGTCGTCGTAGTAGTGTTTATCTTGCCTATTACGGAACTGAATATATCGAAGCGATAAAAGGAGCGTCAATAGGAATTGATTATCGCCTGTGAAAATTGCCAAAGAAGATACACTGATATTATTGCAGGCACGACAGACCAACTGATTTTAATCGTTAAATAGGGTAATACCGAAAACGTAGAGCTGCTCATTCAAAAAAATAACGAAGATATTACGAGAAGCTATCCATATTAAGTTGAGGATTAACTTCGCTAAATGTGAATTAGCTCATATTATTTAGTTCTCAATTCTGAACAAAGGTTATATCAAGTTTTCATTTCATCAAAAAAATAAATCAATCTTTAGCAATCAACTCATATTTCATAGCTACAAGTATAGTCGTATACAAACGGAAGCTATACCAATAAAAGGTATAATCAACGTATATATGATGAGAGATATGAGAACAGATTTCCTTCGGTCGTCCGATCAGGCATGCTCATTCGTTATCTTCCATTAATTGGCGTGGGTAATTACAATAATATTATTATCTTTAATATAGAATAGCTAACGTGAAAATGGCGAATAAAATCCACATTGAAAACAAAACTCTTAGCATTCAGCTGATCAATCAATCTGAGTATATTAGCCTGACTGATATGGTGAGAGGCGATGAAGGATCAGATCCTATCCGGAATTGGCTCAGAAACAGGAATACAGTTGAGTTTATAGGATTGTGGGAAACAATTCACAACCCAGATTTTAAAGGTGTCGAATTTGACACCTTTAGAAAAGAAGCTGGCCTAAATTCATTCAACCTCACCCCCAAAAAGTGGGTTGATTCCACTAATGCCATAGGGATATTCTCTAAATCTGATAGATCCGGACGCACCTATGCTCATAAGGACATTGCCTTTGAATTTGGAAGTTGGATTAGCCCAATATTCAAATTGTTGCTGGTAAATGAGTTCCAAAGGTTAAAAGAAGAAGAGTCAAATAGATACAAACTTGAATGCGGTATAAAGCGGCTGTTTATGAAAACGAATTTCTCCATTCATACAGAAGCGATAAAAGAGCATATAATTCCAAAGTCTAATCGTAATACCGAAACACAATGGTTGGCCTATGCTGAGGAAGCTGATATACTCAACGTCGCATTATTTGGGTGCACAGCAAAAGAATGGAGAGAAGCAAACGTTGACCACAATTAAAGAACAAATGGAAATAAATCAAAAATTAACAGTAAACAGAAGAATTTTAGCTTTCGGTGTTCCACTAATTATATTATGCTTTTCTGTAGCTTTGGCTTTATCACATTATGCTGCTACATACCCAGAGCTATATATAGGAATCACATATGATTTAATTCTTTTAGCTCCATTGACATTTTATTTTCTGTCTAAAGGAAAAATGTCAAAACTTATTGTTGGATTGTTTGTGTCAGCTGGCATAATAACTGCCTATTTTATTATCCCAGAATCAGAACAATTTCATTTCAATCTTATTCGGTATTTCCTACTGCCAGCAATTGAATTAGCAATAATTGGTTCGATTGTTTATGTGACATACAAAACAATTAGTGGCAGTAAGAAAAGAACAAATGAAAGGACTGATTATCTCATTGCATTTCAAGACAGTGGAGTGAAAGCATTTAAAAACGATTTTTTTGGAAAATTGTTTGGTTCTGAATTAGCAATGATTCATTATGCATTTTTTGACTGGAAATCAAAACCAATTTCAGAAAGTGAGTTCAGTTACCATAAAAAAAACGGTACTATTTCTTTATTGGTAGGGATATTGATGGTGATAACAATTGAAACCATAGGAGTCCACTTTCTATTAGCTCAATGGAGCGCAATTGCGGCATGGGTGCTGACAATTTTTAGTCTCTATACTTTTGTTATGCTTTTGGCCCATTTAAAAGCCATTATAAGAAGACCGCATAAATTACATTCAGAATCATTAGAACTTAAATTAGGATTATTTGGGACAACAAATATCCCATTTCAAAAAATAGAAAAAATTGAATTCATAAATAAAGTAAGTGATGATATAAAAAAGAGTGCTTGTCAATGTACTGCATTAGGAGATATGGAATCATTTAATACCGTCATTGAGTTGAAAGACGAAATCGAATGTGAATTTATTTATGGAATTAGACGAAAATGTAAGACACTTTTAGTTTGCATTGATGACAAAGAACAATTCGAAAGAAAATTAAGAACTGTGTACAATGATTAAGGGTTCAAGTGGTCGTAACGACCCAATTTGAATTCAGTGTTGAGCGGAATCGCCCAACCGGCCATTCTAGGAAAAGGAAAATATTATTTGGTAGGTTTAGTGCTGGATAGCTATGTATCGCACAGTTGTTTTTTGATGTGACGAGATACTTTGCATGCTATTTGCCGCCCCAACTATTTTTAACAGCTTGATGGTGTGGTATTTTCACTGAGATTATTCTAAATTTTATATTCAGGGCTAACGTCTCCAGTCCGGACGGTCGTCCACTCTATAAATTGTGTTATTCTGCCGGAATTAAACACGTACTAGCGGACCTCTTTTTGGAATTTCTGTGATAAAAATTAATTTTCCGTTGCTGCAATATGGACATCTGTAAACATCTAAATTTTGATCGGCCCATAACTCATCCCATGCTTTTTTGACAGGTTTGTTTATTTGTTCGAACAAGACGTACTCAAGACGATTGGACAGAATGCCGTAATGCCGTATACGTGTAAAACGGTGAGGTAAAATGTGCATACTAAATCGACGAATAAATTCATCGATATTGAATGTCATCTGCTTGACTTTTGCCGACTGTCGATAATCCTTGTATTTTATTGTCACTTTGTCTGAATCGACATCGATGATACGATAGTTGTTATTAGCAATTTTATGCGTGTATCGTGCTAAATGGTCGATGACTCTTTCCGACTGACCAAACGGTTTCTTGCAATACACCACTCAATCTTTTTTATTAAATGATTTGTTGCATTCTATTCCTTCCTTTTCGAGGAAAATATTAAGATTCGAAATGATTTGACCACGAAAATTGCGGCTCATTATTTTACAGGAAATAAATACTTGCCGTTGGATTTTATATCGCGCCACTTATTATTATAGGTCACCCCACCACCAGGAATAATGCAATGTACATGCGGATGCAATGACAAGTTTTGGCCCCAAGTATCCAACACCATTGTGGCTCCGATTTGAGCACCCAAATACTTATGATCCCAACCTAATAATTCAATAGTCAGCCATGCAGATCGAAAAAAATTACGCACTTCAATGTTCAAGCCAATTCAAAAGACCTTCCACTATTCAGTATTTACAAAGACAATAGTGGCGACCTTTGGCTTGGCACACATGAAAATGAAGCATATATATTCAATGGAACAACATTTGAATTATTCAGAAAATAACGAACGAAAATTTGGAAAAAGCAAAAACTAGTGAAAGCAAATGGCGGACATCATAAGTCATAAGTCTGAATGGCTCGATAAAATCGAGTCATTCCCTCTCATTACGGAGTATCTTATTAGAAAAAAAGCTGAGGTGAATTAAAGCGCGAAAAAGAAGTCTATCAAATTATATATTCTTCGAGAAGACCAGCTCCAAAGCTTAGATGCAATCTATAATTTTCCCGCCAATCCAAACAATCCAATTCAAGAATCAAATGGCGTTCTCTGGCTAATTGAAACAATGAATACGTTATCATATTATATTATTCGACTATATGTCATGTCTCAATTTAAATAAAGGAACTTAGATGTCGTTGAAAATTATATTATGTCAATTAAATACATTATATTTATACAATAGCAAACAAAGAATCTAAAAGTTCAATTTGCGAGGATCGTAAACCAGTTAAAATGTATCCCTTATGATGAATCGAAAAGTGCACGAGATCATGAACCCAAGTCCGGCAGTTACAAAGCCGTCTAAAAACTTGAGAGAAATATCACACGAGATGCTTGATACAGGCATGCAACAGCTTCCCGTTGTCGAGAATGGCAATTTAGTTGGAATCCTGACTACCTATGATATGTGGAAGCAATATGAAAACCGAACCACTGTCGAAGGACTCACGGTGGGCGAAGTAATGAATACGCGGATAGTTAAGATTAGTCCTAACGATAAGATAGGTACTGCAGCAGAGCTGTTTGCCGATGGAAGATTTAAGACTATACCCGTTGTTACTGATTCCGGAGTGTTTAAGGGTACCATAACTGCTTTCGACATTATCAAAAATGTATTCAATTCAGAATACAATACAGCCATTTTATACGAAGATAAGTTTGCTGAGTAGGTAGTAGATCTAATATTTCAGCAAATTCATTTTAACCTTAAATGATAACAAATTTTGATTTATTTACGATGACTATATTTCCTACCTCTTCCTGATTAGTAGAATTTTTCGCTTTTTTCAATTGCATATGTTTGAAATATTTTACAAAATTAATCGACAAATGTAGATCTTTTTTCAAAGAATTAATTTTTACAATGTTCGACTATCAATTCATCAACTTCGTTTCCGTATCGAACTGTAAACCCATAATATGAGGCATAATCTAGCGCATTGCAGGCTTCATTCTTTCCATCCAATGCAAGATATACAAGCGCAAGATTCCTATACGCATATGAATTAGTTGGATACAAACTTATAGACTTATTGATATCGTTAATAGCTTTGCCGTATTCCCCGATTTTGTAGTAGGTATGACCGCGATTACTGTAAACGAGTGGTTGATCTGGTTCAAGGACAAGTGCTTGATTGAAAAATGCTATAGCTAAATCAAAACTGTCCAGTGCTGAATAAGCAAAGCCAAGATTTATATATGGACCAACCCAAGAACTATCCAAGGAAATGACTTTTTCTAAGCAATCGATAGCTTTATTTGGCATATTGAGTTGCCTGTAAACTGGAGCAATATTATTTAGTGCGCCAAGATCATTAGCATCAAATTCCAACACACGTTCTAAATCTATGCGTGCACCTTCAAAATCGCGCGTCTTGGCCTTGACCGACCCTCTATTTTGAAGGTAATAAAACTTCAACGTGTCACTTGTCGCCAATTTTATAGCTTTATTGTACATACAAATAGAGGAGTCGGCGACTGCAAGACTCTCATAAAAGCTACCGGCACGATTGTAAGGTTCACTCTTAGTTGAATCAATCTCAATAGCTTTCTTTATACACCCGATAGTCAAATGTGGGTCATGCAATGCTGTAGCAATCTCAGCTTTTTTCAACCAGAACCAGAAATTTGTGTCATTCAAATGAATGGCCTTATCGATCATTACGGCGGCGTATTGGTAATCCTCTATTTCCATTTTTTCTAAAGCCTTGTCATAAAAAGCTTCGTCAGACTGACAAACAATAAATGGAACGTAAAAAACAATAAGTATTCCTGTGGTAAGTTGTCTCATAGATCTAATATACCGACTTTTTTTATTAACAACTTAAGACCATACGACGAATACAATTATATCTGCATCTAAATGTGAAAAAAGCAATAGATTACTTAATATCGCATCCCACATTTGAGACAATAAAGGCACGTCTTTATTCAGTTTGAAAAAGTCAATACTCGAATTCATAGCGATTCAACTATTTGCTTTTGACTCAAAATCCACAAAGATTAAGAACTTGCTAAAACAAATACTCGAGACCTGAATCGAATTTAAATTCCTCTCTGATATTGGCCTAAAAATCAGAAAATTCATATGACGGCATAATTTGTCACTATTGAACAATTCAATTAGACCATTCAGGGTAGTCAACTCGAATTATTAAATAAGATCTAACCTAAAATCACCCTCTCCCAAGCTAACTCAATATTTTTTTCTTAAGTTAAAGCAATTATTAATCAGCAATACGATATGCAAGGAAAAGTAGCGGTCATCACAGGTGGAAATGGAACACTTGGAAGTGCATTTGCTACGGATTTGGCGCAATCAGGTGCACAGGTCTTCATTTTAGGGAGAAATGAAGAGAAATGAAAGACCTCGGCCTTGAACTTCAAGCCATCACGTGTGATGTACTGAATGAAGAAATGGTCCAAGATGCCTGTGAGGAAGTATTGGAAAAAACCGGAAGAATAGACATACTTGTCAATGGAGCAGGCGGTATTAAATCCGGCGCCACCGTAATGCCTGATGAAACCATTTTCGATACTTCCTTGAAATCTTTTCGAGAAGTTTTTGATTTAAATTTACACTAAGCGTTGGTATTGGAAAAGTGTTTTTGGCAACAATAGCCCATCTAATATTAGCAAACTGCGCTGACTCAATTGGATGGGGTCTGTTCATCGTTTGGGACTACCATTTTTCAACGTCGATATTTCTCACGGATACGCGATGGTTACAATATATTGTTGGTACACTTTTTTCTATAGTGATTACGGTTTCGATCTATTACCATGAATTATACTATGTATATATAAATACCATGTATAAAACGAAGAATAACGATCTACAATAAGACAAACGCGCTATCACTGTCTCGATCTACAGCTATCAAAACTACATACAACCAGTTCGTTAAGGCATCTTCGAGTTAAAGAAAAATATCAAACTTCCCTTTATCAAGTTTTCAAAAACTTCATGACCTGTTGTGTGCCATTCATGAATGTGACTTTTACGAAGTATATGCCTGCCTCCAACCCTCCCAAATTTACGTCAATGGTAGTATTATCTGACGTCATGCTCAATTTTGGTTTGCCTTTAATATCCATAATTTCCACACTCGCCATCGAAGAACTTGCCGTAATAAAAAGTCTATCCATTACTGGATTCGGAGAAATGCTAAATTGAGGTTGTGAGACTTGATCGAGGCCACTAATATCTTCTATCCATATTGTATCACAAGATGGCGCATTGAACCAAGGTTCTTGAAAATTCAGATTCAATATATCGGACTCAAAGCAACGCAAAGCTCCAATTCTCCCATTTTCACAATTATAAAGCGGGAGGCCTCCGAATTCATTGCCAATCCCAAAAATCACGCGTTCTTGTTCATCTCCATAATTAATTCGCTGTCTTCTGACTAACTCAAAAAAAGACATCGTATCTTTTGCATTGTCCGGTAGAAAATAAATTTCGACGCTATCGACATGAATTGTATCGTTTAAAAAATCTCCATCGCAATCATCCAATTGGGTATAATATTGATTTCTGGCATCGAAGTCATAATTTAACTGATAGTCATTAAGTGTCGGATTCAGAAAATACATTTTCAATTTATCCTGTCTCAGTAATAGATCATGGCCCGATATATTCGTTGCTACTCGAAAAATAGTATCAGTTCCGACCGTAAACTTCTCTGTTATTTCATATTTTATATAGGTGTGTACGATTTTATTTATTGTGATTGAGTCATAGTCATAATACCAAGTAGTGCCAACTGGCCAATAGGAGTTGTTTTCCGTTTTGTCATGTTGCCCGTCAAGTGTTATTTCTTCTTGACATTCTTCTCCTAATAGACAGCCATTTTCCATAACTTTCATTGTCCAAAGCATACATTGAGCGCCGGATTGGTCGATTTTGAATCGGGCTCCGACGGCAGCAATTGATCCATCATCAAGTTCTTTTACTGATCTAAATAATGAATTGGCGTAAAATTGCTCCACAGGAAATAATATAGTGTCGGGTTTTTTGAATATTCGATTCCAAATCAAATTGCCATCAGGCCGGATACGGCTAATAAATCCCGACGTATGAAAATAATTATACTGATCCGAATCTGAAACCTCTCCGCAAACTAGCAGGTCACCGTTCTGGGTTTTAATGATATCATATATCCTATAATTGCGTATATCGGCAAGTCGATCATATGGCAATACATAGTCCCATTGATACTCACCAGATTGTCCATCCAAGCAAATAAGTCTTCCGCGATATCCGTCCCATAAATTACTTGGATTAGTAAGTCCAATATATGGTCTATTATCCGATGTAAAAACGTAATTTCCATCATTTAATCGCAGTAAATTAAAACTGCTTGGCGGACGAAGTTTTGTAAGGTGAATATCGCTCAACAAGATGCCAGAAGTATCAAAAGATATTAAATGCCAATTCGGGTCTTTTTCATCGCCAACAGGAGTACCGGATGTAATATCATCTTGACCATAAATAATGCCATGATAATAACCGAGGTCGTCGACTTGTAAATCCACCAGTTGATTGTTGGCAATATATTCTTTAAATGTGAATAAACGATCAATCTCCAAATTCGTTTTATCGACTTGGTTAACGTATCCAGAAGCATCTATATCCGCTCTAGACTGTATGTTTTCAGCATTGTCAAACTGACCATAAAAAATAAATTGCTCATGACCATGATGAGGTAAGAGTCCTTGAATCGAATATTCAAATTCATCAGAAAAGGTGACAACCTGCTTTTCCAACACTTCAAAATTATTTAATTGAACAGATGTCAATATGAGCGAATCAGAAATACATTCGGTGCGTGGTTCTCCTATGGTCGTTTTTGGTCGAATTTGAGAAAGATAATATAGACGTTCGTTTGTTGATGAAAAATTGCCTGCGGAAGGCAGTAATCCATCCTCATAGCGCTCATTGATGAGGTTGCCTTGTTCATCTAACATAATCAGACTAGTGGACAAGCAGCAAGGAAGCCCCAAACAGTATACGCCAGTGTAGATAATCAACGTATCTCCTCGTTGCGCTATGTCTAATCCCCAACTATTACCAACGTTCTGGACATCTATGGTACTCGAAAATGTAGTTTGGGCTGAACTTTCTATAGAATTAAAGTAGATGAAACCTAATATCAACAGTGATAATAGAGAGCGAAGATTGAGCAGAAACAGCTTTTTCATTTTCTATTTTATTATCTATACGGATGAAAGGTCGTTGGTGTGAGGATTAGCCAAAATTGTATTAATGAAGTTTGTCCTTTTATATGAATTAGCCTCTTTTACAGGAATCCATTATGCTTTGAATATAAATTCCAGAACATGCCTCCATAAGCACCAACATAGCGATTCAAACGATTTTTTGCAGCTTCTGCTGATAAAAGTTTTTCTATCATTAAACAAGAATGGTTTGAAGTGAAATTTCGTGGGTAGCAAATATAATAAACTAAAATAAAAGCGACTACATACTTTGTGAAACACTTTATCGGCCCAGTTTTTTTAGAATTTCGAAGAACCTATCTTTTCGACTGGGTGCCAGTTGGATTCGAGTGATGGCTATCAGCTATACATCCGAAATGATGAAGATGATATCAACGATTGGTACATAGGAGCGAGCAGTGCAGGTTGGGCTGTTGGAGATGATCATCTTGTTTTTGGTCCGAGCAATTCTTCAACAGCCGCTGTTTTAAGATTAAACGACGTCACGGATAATAATGGCAGTGTGGCACCTGTTGTCATTGCCTCCGCTGGTGCTCAGCGGCTTTTATTAGACGGAAATGAAATCGATGTTAATTCCGCGCTTTTCATTAACTACAATACAAATGAAAACACCTATATCAATGCAGCTGGGGGGAAAGCGGCAGTAGGCTCTTCTAGTCCATGGGGTCAATTTCATGTCCAATACAATGGATCATCTACATCAGCACAAGTCCTCACGCTAGAGACACCGCGTTGCGCCTGGGGCATTACTACCTCAAATACTGTAGGTAATGCTAATTTATTTTTTACTCCTGGTGGTTCTACCGCCGTATCGGGCATAAATTCAGTGAACGGAGCTTACCTAACCTTTTCCGATAGAAGAATGAAAGAGAATATTCAAAAATTACCTAGTCTACTTGATAAAGTAAACAGTTTGAATATGTACTCCTACAATATCATTGATGATGAAAAGCAAAAACAAAACATCGGTGTCATCGCCCAGGAATTAGAGAAAGTATTTCCTGAATTAGTGAACTACCTAGATGATAAATATGCCGTTAATTATGGACGACTTTCTGTTGTAGCACTCAAAACAATTCAAGAATTATCAAGTGTAAATAGTCACCTGTCTACGACATTAGAAAAGCAACAAGCCGAAATAGTATCATTGCGTACCGCAATCGAAGAAATTCGTTCAGATAGATAATCATCACAAATTACAACATTTCAATTAAAATAATTATGAAAGCTCAATCAAAATCAATCAGCCTTTTTAATCGAATTGGAGGCATGCCAGCAGTTGGTACAGCTGTCGACATTTTTTACTCCAAAGTGATAAAGGATGAAACAGTAAATTATTATTTCGCCCATATTGACATGACAACACAAAAGCATAAACTAAAAGCGTTTCTAGCTTATGCATTTGGAGCCCCGCTTCAATATAGTGGGAAGGGTATGCAAGAGGCGCATGCTCACATGGACATCAGTGATACTCAATTTAATGCTGTCGCCTGGCATTTGGTGCATACGTTGCAAGATCTAGAGGTGGCTCAAACTGAGATTGATGAAGTAGTCGCCATTGCGATGTCTGTCAAAGATGACATAGTGAAAAGTTAGTTTAAGGTTGTGTTTTCTGTCATATATATGAGTCGGAGAATTTAAAGATATCCCTTTAAGCATTGTTAATTCGACTTTTAATCCCAGTTCGGCATCGGTATATTACCGGTGCCGCTTTTTGTTTATTGCATGCTCTAACTTGATTCAATAAAAAAACCACATGCTCAATAGCATTCCCGACTTTCCTTTTCAAAAATCAAGAAGATTAATTGGAAGATGCAATTCTGAAACTAACGTCCTTTAGTCCGAATATATGAGGAAGAAAAATTTCTTAATCCTTTTCACTATATTTTAAAAAAAGCGTTCTGAAAAATTGAATTATATAACTTGTGTACTTTTACGAATAGATACACTTTGAGCTTACTAAAAGCTTTTTTTGAGAACTCAAAAAGATTAATATGAAAGAAATAAGTATTGTACATCGCGAAATGACAACGGAAGAACTCGCTCGGATGAATGCAGGATTTGACGAGCTTTCTCTTGAGGAAGGTGTCGAGCTAGAAAGCTCTCAAAGATTTAGTTTTGTCGCGTCACAAGAAAATAAATTCATTGGCTGTTCATCAGGTCTAGCCAACAAAAATGGGGAACATTATTCCGGCTGGTTTTACTTGACAGATTTATTTGTCGAGAAAGCATATCGCTCAAAGGGACTGGGGGCCAGGCTTTTGAAATCACTAGAAGAACAGGCAGTTTCCGTCGGCATAAAACATGTATGGCTTTGGACATCAGGCGATAAAGCGCTGAAGTTTTATCGAAGATATGGTTATCATCAGTTTACAGAAATGGAAAACTGGTATTCTGATGGAAGCAGTCGCGTTGGATTGCGAAAGGATTTGTAGATAGTATTCTAATATTAATCCAAGGATATCACTCGTATAACATCACATAAATTTTATTAATCTTGACTGAAAGAATACAGAACGAAGGACATCCCTTATTTCCTTATCTCCCTAATAAAAATTAATTAACTTAGAGCGTCATCATATTTGAAAACAACTTCAAGATTGAGAAACTATAAAAGAAAGCGACTTAGATGAAATATAATAAATTCTCTGATAGAATCCATTTGATGAGGTGCGCAAGGTTTCTCTTTGTTGCCAGTCTCATCATCAATTTGTTGAGTTGTACACGTCATACGATTATACAATCTAATGGAGAAGCGCGTGCATTTAAAAGTGTTGAACAATTCGTAAAAAACTCTGAAATATTTAGCGGTCACCTAACGGGCATAGTACTACAGGATCCGGCCGATGGATCATACATCTTTAACCAAAATGGAGGTAAATATTTCACTCCGGCATCCAATACGAAGCTCTGGACATTATTTGCATCCCTCAATATTTTAGGTGATTCCATTCCATGGATGGCAGTACAAGAAATAGATGATAAAACAGTCTATTTTCCGATGGCGGATGCGTCTTTTTTACATCCTTTTATGCAATCTAATAGGCGAACAGAATCTTATTTTAATAACACTTATGAAGCGGGCGACACTGTATATATGAGCCTTTCACATTATCGAGATGTGCGCTTTGGTGAGGGGTGGATGTGGGATGATCAAAGCTATTATTTTCAAGCAGAAAAATCTGCATTTCCTATTCACGCCAATTCGGTAAAAATCACTCCCAATAATGGTCAATTAAATATTTATCCGGAATGGGCGCCGGTGGTATCAAATTTAACAACCGGTACAACTCGATTTCGTGAAGAGACAAAAAATAATTATTTTATTCCAAAATCACAGGACTTTTCATCGCATATGCCTGTGCGCATTACGTTGGAGTATTACCAAGCCTATTTTAATTCAATCGGATTGCATCTTGAAATTATTTCTGAACCAATCAACAAGAATTTTTCCCGCGTCATCTATAGCATTCCCGCCGATACACTTTATAAATATTATATGGGCACAAGTGATAATTTAATTGCTGAGCATTTATTACTTCAATGCAGTATGGAAAGATTAGGATATATGCATACTGCAGATATTATCGATACACTCATGAATAATGAATTCAAGAAATGGAATGATTATTGGAATTGGTCTGATGGATCGGGTATCAGTCGATATAATTTAGTGACTCCAAATGCCATGGTTTCCATGATGAACGCTATGACGGACAGTTATTCCCGTGAACGTATCAAAAGCATATTGGCAAAAGGCGGTCAAGGCACTATGAAACGTTGGTATGCCTATGAACCATCGCGCGTATTTGCCAAAACGGGAAGTCTCCGCTATTGCCACAATCTCACCGGATTCATTCTCACAAAACAAGGTCATGAATTGACGTTCAGTTTCATGCACAACAATTTCAATCATTCATCTACAATTGTGAAAGAAGAAATGGCGCGCTTGATCGATTTGATTGTAGAATTGTATTGAATGTTGACTTGACAACTAGCAATCTGACTCAAGAAACAGCCATCCATCTGATTGCGATAAAATTTTCCATAAAAAAGTCATAAAAATATTTGTCATATTACGATAATTTATAATACATTTGTATCTGACAGTCAAGTTACATATAGTAATTTTTATATATGTTAAGGCTTATTTCATCCCATTCTCCCCAAAATCAGGCGTTAGACGCAGCTTTTTGTATTATTTTTGTATCCATTTGATGAGCATTGCCGTCTAAACAGACGTTGATTAGTTAACTTTTATATCCCATGATTGTGCGTATGCAGACTGTGAAGAACTTTGTGTTGGTGATAATAATGATGACTTGCGCTACATACCTTGTAGATGCTCAGGCCTACCGATCTGTCACCGGTGAAAATAATAATGTCGGCAATCCGACTTGGGGCGCCTCTCATGGCGTTGTCAAGCGTTTGACTGATGTATCTTATGCCGATGGAGTCAGCACACCTGCTTCTGTTGAGCGCGCTAACCCGCGAGCGATTAGTAATGAGATATTTGATCAGCCAGAAAGTATATCAGAAAGAGGCAAGCACAGCGATTTCATATGGGTCTTTGGACAATTCATGGATCACGACATCACGCTCATTGAAAACGATGCAACTGAACCGATTTTGATCTCTGTTCCTGCTTGTGATGAGCACTTCGACCCAACATGCACGGGGCAATCCATCATTCCAATGAGTCGCGCAGCTGAGCGCACTGGTACTGGAACTTCTGCTGCAAATCCTAGAGAATACAGTAACTCCACAACATCATTTATTGATGCAAGTAATGTCTATGGTTCAGAGCGTACACGCGCAGCATATCTGCGATCCTTCGAAGGAGGTAAATTAAAAATATCGAGTGGTGGTTTGATGCCTTTGAATACTGTCGACGGCGAGTTCAATAGCGGGCGAGATTTTTTTGCTCCAGGAATGGACATGATGAATCCGACTGCCTCACGTTGGTTTATAGCTGGTGATGTACGTGCCAATGAAAATGTATTATTAGCAAGTATGCATACGCTATTCGTTCGCGAACATAATCGATGGACGGATGTATTGGCAGAGCGAAATCCACTTTGGTCAGATGAAACACTTTATCAAGAAGCAAAAATTAGAACGACAGCTGTTATCCAAGCTATCACTTATGAGGAATGGTTGCCAGCGATGGGAATTGAACTTCCGTCATATGCTGGTTACTCATCATCAGTTGATCCAAGTATATTAAAAGTATTCTCTGCAGCGGCCTTCAGATTAGGTCACACGATGCTCAATTCACGTATCAAACGTATGATGGGCAACTGTGATGATCATCCGAATGGCGATATTACATTGTTCGAAGCATTTTTCAATCCAACGATGCTGATTCGTGATGGAGGTATTGATCCTTTATTGCGCGGTATGGCGGCTCAGGACATGCAAGAAATTGACGGCCACATGGTCGATGACGTTCGCAATTTATTATTCGGTGCGCCAGGAAGTGGTGTGGGAATGGATTTGGCGGCTATCAACATTCAGCGTGGACGTGAGATGGGATTACCTGACTTCAATGCTGTTAGAAAAACTTTTGGCCTTCCTGCTTATTCTACATTCGAGGAAATTTGCCTTGATGGTGAAGTCACCGACCGACTAAAAGATTTGTATGGCACAGTCGACAATATTGATCCTTGGGTCGGAATGCTTTGCGAAGAACACATGAATAATAATATCATGTTTGGTCGTACAATTACCGAAATATTAAAATATCAATTTGCTGCCATTCGTGATGGCGATCGCTATTTCTATGAAAATGAAGTATTATTAAGTGACGTGGAAAAAGCTGAAATAAAGTCTACACGATTGGGCGATGTCGTCCGTCGGAATACTTCATTACGATTTATGCAAGAAAATGTTTTCCTCACTGAAACGGATTGCGAGCATACAAATTTCAGCTTAGAACCTGTCATGCTCGATGCAGTCATTTATCCTAATCCAGCACAGAACGAAGACTTCGTAAAGATTGGTGTTTATTCTACTGTGCCAAATGCAGAAATGGACATTCGGGTATTCACGCAGTTGGGACGTACAGTTCAGATTACGCGATCATTTCTCGACGAGGGGATGAATGTGATCCAAGTCGATGTTTCCGAATTAAAGCCGGGTAATTATTTATTTAATATGACCTCTGGTGCGGCACACAATCAGCAGCAGTTTATTAAGCTGTAAACTTACAGCAAAGACTATTTTACGTTTAAACTTCTGGTTTTGTATACATTCAAGTCAAAGATGGATCGGCTAGTTGTACAATTGATCATTGTATTGGTTGTATGTGCAAGAGTTTATGATGTGTTTAATAATGACAGTTATGCTAAGTTAATTGCACCCATATTCTTTCTATTAGTCCTGTATTGGACACTGCAAAAAACCCATAAATATTTAAAGTCTGGCATTGATCTACTTGCATTTTGGCTGACTATTCCATTGGGCTTAATTTTACTATTTGGTTTATTTTTTGCTTCGAGCCCTCTACCGGCTTGGATGCTTGGAATCAATATTGTGACTATTTTATTAGGTATTGTTGTGTTTTTTATTAGTAGAAGAATGGCTCCGGTTTCACAGAATATGGAAGTTTAGTTGGCTGATCCTTTGAGTGGTATGATTAAATCTTAGACTATTTCATGTCTTTTATTTCGCCCCTACAGGGCTTACATACATCTTAATTTTACTAACCCAAGGCTGACACCTTGGGTTGAATTCTGACGCTCTTTCAGAGCTTGATTATGTAAGTAGACTAAAGTCCGCATTCCCTTGCGCAAATCACAATTTGAAATACGGGCAAGGGAACTCAGGCTTTAGCCTGAACGAGTCGAACAATTAAAAAAGAGATATAATAAAACTATCAAAACTACCTTACCGCAGACTAAAGTCCGCATTCCCTTGCGCAAATCACAATTTGAAATACGGGCAAGGGAAATCAGGCTTTAGCCTGAAAACACCAATCTCCAAAACATCAGTTCTTTTACCGCAAACCAAAGTCCGCATTCCCTTGCGCAAATCTATTCTCGAAATATAGGCAGGGGAAATCAGGCTTTAGCCTGAACGATTCGAACAAATAAAAAAAGAGATATAATAAAACTATGAAATATACCTTACC
>ENA-ORXU01000578-ORXU01000578.1-marine-metagenome-genome-assembly--contig:-NODE-578-length-40387-cov-3.220665_pt1 | contig 40387 bp, 31 predicted proteins | sample MGYA00237869_ERZ511484 | MGnify/ENA metagenome assembly ERZ511484 | reverse complement strand
TGCCCGATCCCGCCGCGACTTGACGGGGCGGTAACTTCGTCGTCACTGTACCCAGCGTACCGCCATCAATGTCGTCGCTATTATCTTCACCCGTTAAAGGGTCGATATGCGTTGTCAGAAAGTCGGGCAGTTCGGGCAATTCAGGCAGATCAAAATCATCTTGCGCATGGAAATCATTGGTGGCGATTGTCTTTGTCACATCCTCGCGAATGGCGGCGAGCATATTTTCAAACAGCCCGAAGCTTTCCTGCTTATACTCGTTAATCGGATTCTTTTGCGCGTAAGACCGAAGATGAACAACCTGCCGCAGCGCATCGAGTGTTGACAGATGTTCTTTCCAATGATGATCAAGCGCCTGTAGTAGAACGCTCTTTTCGATCTCATGCCATAATTCTTCGCCCACGTCCTTACGTTTGCGCGCGAAGTTTTCTGTCAGCTTCTGGTCGAGCCGCTCCTCGATAATTTCGGGGTCAAGCTCGTCTTCGGTCAGCCAGGAATCCATATCGGCATCAACATTCAAAATGGTATCGACGTCGGTTTTCAACGTCTCGGTATCCCATTGTTCCGGATAGCTGCCCCGCGGGCAGCTGCGTGATACCACGGCATTTACAGTATCCGCGCGCATATCTTCGACTATGTCGTCCACTTCTTCTGCGTCCATGATTTCGTCACGTTGTTCGTAGATCACCTTGCGTTGATCATTCATAACGTCATCATATTCCACGAGCTGTTTGCGCACATCATAGTTGCGTGCCTCAACCTTGCGCTGCGCGGTCTCTATGGCTTTCGACAGCCATTTTCCGCCGATCGCCTCGCCATCTTCCAGGCTGTTGTTCATCATTTTGGAAAACAGTGTTTCCGAACCGAAAATCCGCAGCAGATCATCATCGAGTGACAGATAGAAACGCGACAGGCCGGGATCGCCCTGCCGCCCGGAACGCCCGCGCAGCTGATTGTCAATGCGGCGGCTTTCATGGCGCTCGGTTGCCAGAACAAACAGCCCGCCCGCAGCGATAACCTGCTCCTTCTCGGCGGCTATTTCCGCTTTCAACTTTTCCGCAGCAGCATCGCGCTTCGGGCCTTCCTCGATACCCGAAAGCTCCTCCTCCATCCGGAATTCCAGATTTCCGCCCAGCTGAATATCGGTGCCGCGACCTGCCATATTGGTTGCGATGGTGACCGAGTTCAGCCGCCCCGCCTGCGCCACGATATAAGCCTCACGCTCATGCATTCTTGCATTCAGAACGCTGTGCTCGACGCCCTCTTTTTCCAGATAGGATGACAGCAATTCCGATTTCTCAATCGATACAGTGCCCACAAGAACGGGCTGCCCGCGCTCCTGCGCTTCACGGATTGCAACAGCTATTGCGCCAAATTTGTCCTCTTTATTCTTGTAGAACTGATCATCCTCATCAATCCGCTGGATCGGCAGATTGGTAGGAATTTCCACGACGTTCAGCTTATAGATTTCGTGAAATTCGCCTGCCTCGGTGGCAGCGGTTCCGGTCATTCCGCTGATCTTGGGATACATGCGGAAGTAGTTTTGAAACGTAATCGTCGCCAGCGTCTGATTTTCCGGCTCGATCTTGACGCCCTCTTTCGCCTCAACCGCCTGATGCTGGCCATTTGACCAACGGCGGCCTTCCATCATCCGGCCCGTAAATTCGTCGATGATAATGACCTTGCTGTCCTTAACGATGTAATCGGTGTCGCGGCGGAACAGCAGATTGGCTTTCAAAGCATTATCGAGATGATGGACGACCTGCGTATTTTCAAAATCATACAGGTTGTTTCCTTGCAGCAACCCGGCTTCCTCCAGCAGCTTTTCCACCCGTTCATTGCCTTCTTCGGTCAACAGGACGGAGCGGCTTTTTTCGTCTTTTTCGTAATCTTCCTCATCAAGCTGGATGACGATTTCGTGCACGGATTTGTAAAGATCGCCCTTATCTTCGGTGGGACCGGAGATAATCAGCGGCGTGCGTGCTTCGTCAATCAGGATTGAATCGACTTCATCGACGATCGCGAAATTAAACTTTCGCTGCACCATCTGGCCGCGCTCCACCTTCATATTATCCCGAAGATAATCAAAGCCCAATTCATTGTTGGTGGCGTAGGTAATATCGCATTCATATGCCTCACGCCGTGCAACTTCGTCCAGATTTGGAACAACCACACCCGTCGTCAGCCCCAGAAAGCTGTATAGCTGTCCCATCCATTCCGCATCGCGCGCGGCGAGATAATCGTTGACCGTCACGACATGGACACCGCGCCCTTCCAATGCGTTTAGATAGCAGGCAAGCGTCGCCATCAACGTCTTACCCTCACCGGTCCGCATCTCGGCAATCTCGCCCCTATGAAGCACAACGCCGCCCACCATCTGAACGTCGAAATGGCGCATGCCAAACACGCGCTTGGACGCTTCACGCACAGTGGCGAATGCTTCTGCCAGAATATCATCGAGCGTCTCGCCTGCCTCCAATCGCGCGCGGAAGGCCGGCGTCTGGGCCTGCAATTCGTCATCAGACAACGCCTCGATCTGATCTTCCAGCGCGTTGATCTGGCCAACGATTTTCATGACTGATTTTACGTAACGGTCATTCGATGAGCCGAAGAAAGTTTTTGCCAAACCTTCAAACATAATAATTTCCTTAGATTTGCCGCAGCGCGGGCTTTTTGGGTGGGCATCCGGGGCGATTATTTCGCGATGCTGTGCCGCAACGGGCGTAAGTAACGGGAACGGAAAGCGTGTATGCGCAATTGCCTGTGCGCCAGGCAAATCAAAAGGCGCAGCTATTCGTGCGCGCGGTCACCGCGATATACCGTTGGTGACGACACAGGACCTGTTTCAGCGACCGGGCGAACCAGCTCGCGTTCCGTTCGCTTTATACCGGTATCAGCGACAGCCAGCGAACCTTCGCCCGCCTCGGTATCACACAGCACATTATCGGCTATGCTCACCGCAGCGTGGAAGGTGGAAGGCGCCTTGCTTTCCATCTGCGCAGCATGTGCCGCAGAAAAGCCGGTTAGCATGGCCAGAAGGAAAACAAACAAACGCATCATTGCTCACATAGTTAACGCGGGAGAAAAGGTCCATAGCCAGAAACAATTTCATTTTGCTTACCAATGCCCTAGGAAAGCCAGCTATTACCGTACCGATGGATCTCTTTCATGCTGCCCACTTCCCCGCTCGCTTTGCCCTTCCCCGCTATGCCCGATATTGCTGGCGTGAAGCTGCGCACGGCAGAGGCGAACTATAAATATCTGGGCCGGGCAGACCTTACCTATATCGAATTGGCCGAAGGCACGCATGTCGCTGGCGTATTTACCCGCAATGTTTGCTGCTCGTCCGAAGTCGAGCTTGGCAGAGAGCAGGCGAAGCTGGGCCGCGCCCGCGCGTTGGTGGTCAATGCAGGTAATGCCAACGCGTTTACGGGCTATCGCGGGCGAGAAGCTGTTGAATTAATTATGGCGCAGGTCGCCGAACATCTCGGTTGTCAGCCATCCGATGTGTTCGTATCATCCACCGGCGTGATCGGTGAACCCTTGCCGCAGAATAAGGCGCGCACCGGGCTGGAGGCAGCGATGGTCGCTGCGCAAGCCAGCTGGGAAGATGCAGCGCACGCAATTTCCACCACCGATACATTTGCGAAGGGCGCGTCTGCCAGTGCCGTCGTGGGCAGCAAGACTGTGCATCTCAGCGCCATTGTTAAAGGCAGCGGCATGATCGCGCCCGACATGGCCACCATGCTCGGCTATATTTTCACTGATGCCGCAATTACGCCCGCTTTCTTGCAGCATATGCTGTCGGCCGCCAATGCAGAAACCTTCTCCTGCATTACAGTGGACAGCGACACGTCGACGAGCGACACTGTGCTCGCCTTTGCTACAGGTCAGGCCAGTAACACGCCGTTGTCGTCCCCTGATGATGATGGCGCCGACGCGTTCATGGCGGCGCTGACCGACGTTTGCCGTCAGCTTGCGCATCTGGTGGTGCGGGACGGCGAAGGCGCGCAGAAATTTATCGAAATAGCCGTAACTGGCGCACAAAATGATGCGAGCGCCAGAGCGATCGGGCTGTCGGTGGCGAATTCCCCGCTTGTAAAAACCGCGATAGCCGGTGAGGACGCGAATTGGGGCCGCGTCGTTATGGCTGTTGGCAAAGCAGGGCAGCCCGCCGACCGCGACCGGCTTTCGATCAGCTTTGGCAATACACAGGTCGCGAAGAACGGCATCCCGGTGGACGGGTATGATGAGACGCCCGTGGCTGCGCATCTGAAGGAGCAGAATATCCGCATCGGCATCGATATCGGCATCGGCGATGGCACAGCGACCGTATGGACCTGCGATTTGACGCATGGGTATATTGATATCAACGCCGATTACCGGAGCTGATCCAACGCGATGTATAAACTGCATGCATGAATTATACGAACAGGTAACGCAGCTGCTGCGAGAAACGGCGCAAATTTGCGTCATGCCATATTACCGCAAACTTTCAGCAAGTCAGATCGCGCGTAAGGCCGATACGCCGAACGGGCTGCAGGATCTGGTCACCATTGCCGACCGTGAGGCTGAGGCGATGCTGACCGAAGGTTTGGCGAAATTGCTACCCGAAGCCGCGATTGTGGGTGAGGAAGCCTGCGATGCCAACCCGCAACTACAGTCGCAGCTGGGCGATGAGCTGTGCTGGATTATTGACCCTGTTGACGGCACGAATAATTTCGGCGCAGGAGAACCGCCTTTCGGGATTATGGTCGCGCTGGCACAATCGGGCGAGGCGACTGCTGGCTGGATACTTGATCCGCTATCGGGGCGCATCTGCCATGCGACACGCGGCGGCGGAGCGTTTGTTGATGAAACCCGGATTTTTGCACGCGAAAGCGGCGAAGACAAACCCGTTGCCGCCATTTCAACCATCTTCGTTGATCCGGCCAAGCGCGCCGATCTGGAACGGCGTATCTTTGGTAAGTTTCATATCACAGATATTCCGCGCTGTGCCGCAGAGCAATATCCGCGCATCGCGCTTGGCATCAACGATATCAGCCTGTTTGAACGCACGTTGGCGTGGGATCATGCCGCTGGCGCATTGTTTGTGAATGAGGCTGGCGGCAAAGTGGCAAGGCACGATGGCCGCGCCTACCGCGTGGATACTAACGAAACCGGAATGCTTGGCGCTGCCTCCCCCCGATTGTGGGAGAAGGCAGCGCGTATCTTGTTCGATTAAATCGCGGCTTCAATCCAGCTTTTGATGTCAGCCTTCGGCGATGCGCCGACTTTGGTATCGGCAGGCTCGCCATTTTTGAACAGGATCATCGTGGGAATACCGCGCACGCCATATTTGGCAGGCGTATCGGGGTGATCATCAATATTCAGCTTCGCAATCGTAACTTGCTCTCCGATTTCGTCACTGATCTCTTCAAGGCTGGGGCCGATCATTTTACACGGGCCGCACCATTCCGCCCAGAAATCAACCAGCACCGGCTTGTCGCTGCCCAACACGGTCTTTTCAAATTCGCTGTCACTTACGGAAATGGTTGCCATTGATAATTCTCCTTTGTTGCGTTTAATTTATGTAGCCTGCGCGCATATGGCAAGGCGTGCCGGGAATAGAATAGCTTTAGGCGGCTGAACCTTGCCGATTGGCAGCGGGCCGGTATGGCAAGAGAAGCTCGGCAGGCAATATGATCAGTTTCGGCGCATGCGTATACAGAATGGCCGCGCTGACCGCCCTGCCCGGAAAGATCACTTCGAGCGCGGCCACATAATGCGCCATCTGCCGCAGGAAAGCGGGCTGCACTCCCGATGCATTGTCCGGCACGTTCCGGCCCGTTTTGAAATCGAGCAATTCCACGGCATCGTGACGCACGATCAAACGATCAGCGCGCCCTGAAATAACCGTATCGCCGACTACTGCGGTCAATGGCACCTCGGCCCGCGCGCCTGCTGCAAACCAACGGGCATGATCGCCATTGCGAACAATCTGTTCCACCTGCAGCAGCAAGTCCGTCGCCGTCAGACCGTCCGGTAAACTTTGCCCTTTCAACCAATTAGCCGCTGTTTCTAATGACTGATCTATGTCTTCTGTGGCCATGCGTTCAAACAGCATATGGATCAACCGGCCCTTTTCCGCAGCAATGTTTGTCGTGGCCGCGGCAGGCGCCTCGCCGTAATCATCATCGTCCAACCGTGATGGCACTAAGGGACGCGGAGGGCTGGCTTCGGGTGGTGCGGGCGAGAGCGCCCAATCGGGAAGGTCTTCGCGCAACAACGCCGCGCCTGTGGTAACGCGCGCGTCTGCCTTGGCTTTTACCGGACTGGTAGGTTCAACATGAAAACGCTGCGCCGTGCCGAACAGATCATCCTTTTCCCAGTCGCACCCCATCTGGTCCATCGCGCGCGCGATATGCGGAAACCAGCTTGTCAGCGGGGCCTTGCCTCTGCTTTGCTGGCTTAACGATCCTGCCATAATCAGATATTCTTCTGCGCGGGTCATTGCGACGTATAACAGGCGCATATGCTCTTCTGCTGCGCGCTTTTTCTGGCTATCGACGATCGTTTCCAGCTGGCCATACCGTTCATCGCTGCGGATGTTCAGCATCGGCAATTCGGCCCCGTCATACTTCCAACTTACCAAATGGTCGGGCCGCTTTTCAGGATCAGAGGCCACATCGGCCAGAATCACGACGGGCGATTGCAAACCTTTTGCGCCATGCACCGTCATCACGCGGACTTCGTCGCTGTCGGGCAGCATCTCGCGCTTGATCTGTGTCTCACCGCTATCGAACCAGCGCAGGAACGCTTGCAAGGTGCCGCCGCTTTGCTGTTCAAACATCAGCGCAAGGTTCAGCAGTTCCTCCATCGGAATGCGCGCATCATCGCCCAGACGCGCAGCAAATTTACGGCGACCCGCGATTGGACCGGAGAGCAGATTTTCGAGAAAGTCATAAGCCGTCGTGAAATCGGCCATTTGCAATATGTCGCGCAGCGGCTGTAATTCATCGGCTACCGCGCTTTGGCCCTGCAAATGCGCCCATAAGTCAACGCCAGCGGGCCGGTATCCATATTCCAGCAGTTTTTCCTGTGTCCATCCAAACAGCGGCGATACCAGCAGACAGGCGAGACTGTATTGATCCTGCGGTTGCAGTGCAAAGCGCACAGCGGCGAGCATATCCTGCACCACCAGCGGTTCCTGCATTTTCAACCGGTCAATCCCGGCAACAGCCACGCCGCGTTGGTGTAGCTGCGCCACCAATGCGGAAGCCAGCTCGCCGCGGCTGCGCAACAGGATCATGATATCACCAGCGCGCAATTTTCTGCCGCTCGCTGCCAGCAATGGCGCGGTATCGACCATTTGCTTCACACGGTCCGCCAGCTTGGCCGCCAGAATGCGCTTTTCATCTGCAACCCAATTTTCGCTGTCGTCGGCCTGATCCTGATCGCGCATTACGGGATGAAGCAACTCCACTGTTCCCGCCTCCGGATGCTGCCCCGCGGCAAGCCCGCTTTCATGCCAGTCAAACGTGTCGGTATCGCCAAGCAGATCGGGCATGTCCGAAAACACGGCATTCACCGTTTCGAGTATCGGCCAACTGGAACGGTAGCTGCGGCTGAGCGAAAGCTTGTTCAGCTCCTGCCCTGCATCGGCGATATGCGAAGCGAAGCGATCTTTTGCAGCATTATATTCTACCGGGTCGGTTCCCTGAAATCCGAAAATTGCCTGCTTTTCATCGCCAACCGCAAAGATCGTCCGCACCGTTTCGCCTTTGGCACCGGTACCGGAAAAAAAGTCATCGGCCAGCGCCTCGATAATATCCCACTGCGCGCGGTTCGTGTCCTGCGCCTCATCAACCAGAATATGGTCGATCCGGCTATCGAGCTTATACCGTATCCATTCCGCGATGCCCGGTTGGTGCAGAAGCGCGGCTGTTTTACGGATCATGTCATCGAAATCGACCAGCCCGCGCGCCTTTTTGGCCTGCGCATAATGCGCGCTGAACGCCTTACCTGCCAGCAGCGCAGGGGCCAGACGATCAGCGTAACGAGCGGCCATTATTTGCGCATTCAAGTGCGATGACCAGTGAAAGCATTGCAGCATCAATTCATCGTAGCTTTGATTATTCTTTGGGCCCGTGGCGAACATTTCGCCTTTAGTTGAGGTCCAGCTGCGATGGATTTTACTAAAATTCAAAGCGCGCTTATCGGCTGACATGGCCAACCATTCTCGTTGGGCCGTTGCTCTTCCAGAGCCTTTTACAGGACTCCACGCCAAATTTGCCTCCGCCAGCGCCTCGATCGCCTTACGATCTATCACGTCGTCGCCAAGCTGTGTTTCCAGAAACGCCTCTACTGGCCCGTCAAATGTCACACCGGCAAGCCGCCGTGCAAAGATCAACGCGCCAGCATCGTCTGGAACCCTATCCATCGCATCGGGCTGGCCAGCGCATTTCTGCAGGAATTTCAGCGCGCTTTCTTCACCCAGCGCAAGGCTGACTTCCTGAAGGTTTTCGATCAATGCCGTATCGCCGGTCACCTCTGCGTCCTCGACCATCGCCGCCAGCGCCTCTGAATATAGTTCCGCTTGTTCGCGGCCTTCCACCGGAGCAAAGCCGGGCACCAACCCTGCCTCTTCAGGAAAACTACCCAGCAAGCTCTGCGCCAGACTGTGGATAGTTTGTATCTGCAAACCACCCCCCGGCGCATCAAGCACTTCGGCAAACAGCGAGCGCGCACGGCGCATCGTTTCGCCTTCCCGCCGGATATTCGCGCCCAATGCGTTCAGATCGGCGGCCAGACTTTCCGGCGACGCCTGAACCCATCGGGCCAGCATTGCGTTTATTCGCTCCGACATTTCAGCCGCGCCCGCCTTGGTAAAAGTAATGCACATCAGATTTTCGGGGCGCACATTTTTTTGCAGCAGCAACCGGATGACACGCGCGGTCAATACCTGCGTTTTCCCTGTACCGGCGGACGCGTGCAGCCATACCTGCGCAGCCGGATCGACGGCGGCCTTTTGCTGCGGGGTCAGCTCATGCAGTGTCTTTTCCGCCATCAATCGGCCTTCGGCTCGCGCAGGCTCTGGCGTCCGTCCCATTCCTGCAACCGCGACAATTGGTCATAATCTGTATAGGGTGCAAATTCCGGTTGCAGCTTAGCCTGAAACGCCTCTTCGCCATTGATCCATTTCGTGATAGCTTGCTGCGCTTTGCCGAGCATGAATTCTTCAATATTCTCAGCCGCTATTGCTGTATCGCCCCGTCCGCCTGCGGGGCTGGAAATCGAACCGAACGTCCCGTCTTTTTTGGCAAAGCTCCAATATTCATATCCTTTTGCATCGCCGCTCACGCCCGTGAATGCACCATTTTTGGCCAGATGCCCCAATAAGCCAAGTTGCAATGCGTAACCGGCGCGTATCTGCTTTGGCTTCGGCGCGGCGCCGGTCTTGTAATCGATGATAACCAGATCGCCAGCGCCGTCTTTGTCGATGCGATCAACTCTGCCGCGCACAGATACGCCGTCGATAATGACTTTGCCTTCAAGCTCCGCCGCGAAATAATTGCGCCCGTCATTGGCCAAATCCGCCGTCTGTTGCGCGGTCCATTTGAGCGCCTGCGTTATACGCGGAACCCACAGCGCGCGCAGCTGTGGGTGCAGATCGGCATCGGACAAGATCCGCTCCGCCCGCGCCATTAGCTTGGCCGGATCGCAATTATCCTCTTTGCCCCATTTTTCGAGCAGGTCATGTATCATTGTTCCGCGCCACGCCGCATCGGCTTCCGCATCCACTTCATCTAGTGGAGACAGCCGCAATATCTTGCTGGCGTAAAAGGAAAAGGGATCGGCGATCAAACGATCAAACTGCGTAACCGACAGCGATACCTTGCGCTGTTCGCCAGTTGGGCGAACGGCAGGCGGTGCGGCCAACTCAGCTGGCGGTCCGCGGTCCAGCGCGCGTGCATATAGCGGTGCCTGCGTCTCCTCGGCAAGTCGGTCACCCAGAAATGCCTGTATCCGCAGCAGAAAACGTGATGATACCGATGGCCCGGCGCGGTCGCGCTTCGCCCGCGTGATAACGCATTCGCGCGCGCCCATCATTGCCGACAGATCATGCGCCGCCAAACCGATATTGCGCTCCAGCCCCGGCAGGCCAAGTTGCCGCCTGATGCCGGGGGCAAGCCATGGATCGGGGGCGGGCAATTGCGGCCAGCTGCCTTCATTCAGCCCGGCGCAAATCACGATATCCGCCTGCTGCAGCCGCGCCTCTAGCAGCCCGAGCAACTGCACGCGCGGATGCCCGCCATACGGTGGCCGCACGACTTCGCCATGACACAGCTCGGCAAACAGAGCGGGCAACGCCTCGCGGTTTACTTTGCCAAGCAGCGCGAACTGCACAGTGGCAAAGGTTTCAAACTGTGCGGCAAGCTGGCGCCCCGCAAAACCGCGCCACACAGCGCCGCCAGTCAATTCGCTGAGCAGCGTTGCGATTGCTGCGATTACCGCAGACACGTCTCCTGATGCAGCCTGCTCCAAAGGACGCAGCAGCTTCGAAACATCATCCCACCAATTGATCAGCAGGTTCAGTTCGGCCGTATGCGTTGACCGCGTTGCATTATCGCGCGCTGTGCGCAGCTGCTTCGCGATTGCTGCAAGCCCGAAGCCTTCAGCCGGCCCGCGCAATTCCAGATCAAGCGCGCGGACATTGGCGAGCCACTCGCGCCTGCCCTCCCCCTGATACACCAGCGGATGTTTCGCAATTCCCAGAATGCTGGCCGGCGTAAAACGCTGCGCCGCACCATTGATGCAGGCCATCAGCAGCGTTCCCGGCGGCGTCTGCAACAACGGAATGCCCGCACTGTCATCGACATTGATGCCCCACCGGTTCAGCTGCCGGGAAATGCGCACCGCCAGTTCGCGGTCCGGCGTTACGATAGCCGCGCGTTGCTGCGGTTTTTCCAATGCCTGGCGAACCAAGAGCGCGATGCTGCGTGCTTCCTCTGCGCTGTCCTCGGCCTGAAGATAGCGCAGGTTCGGCATGGCTTTTTGTTCGCTCGGCAGATCAATCCACGATTCGCTCGATTCCGGCAGGCAGAAAATCTGCGCAATTGCGCCCGCGCCCGGTGTCTCGCTGGCTTGCCCCAACAGCGCAATTTCGCCGCGGTTCGCGCCCATCCGGTCAAGCAGAAGTTTCAGATGAAACTGCGGATGTGTCTCGCGCCCCTGCTGCGCCTTAGCGCCGTCTTCTGCAGCCTTGGGGCCGAGCGCATCCCAATCTGCATCATTCATCGCAAGATCGACAGGCGGCAGGATCACATGGCCCTTTTCCATCCTGGCAGTGGCCTTCAACAGATCGGCGATAGCAGGGGCGGCAGTTGAAATACCGCTGGCGAAAACCGGATTTGCAAATTCACCCGCCCGCATCCGCGCCGCAAGCCGTGCCAACAATATGTTACGCCGCGCCGCCGGTCCAGCAGCGCCAAGCGTATCCATCCTTGTCAGATATGCCGGCAAAATCTCCAGCAGCATCGTATAACTGCCCTGCCAATGCGCGGCGAGATCGGGGTCGTCGCTAATTTGCCGCTCGCCGGATAAAGCCTGAAAATCGGCAAGTGTCTTCTGCTCGATATCGAGTTCGTCGATCAGCTGCGCCATTAACCGCGCAAGCCGCATCGCTTCGGTCGGTTCCAGCTTTCGGTCGCGCGCCGCATACTGGCGCACAATCATATCCGCTAACGTCAACTGCCGGTTCAGCGGCGCAATCAACGCGGGGATCGCGGCGTCATCCGCAATCGGATCGAGCAGCGGGCCAAGCGTTTCGTCCAACGCCAGATCGCCGATTGCTGTCAGTCGCGGCATCAAAAGCCCCGGAGCCGCGCGGCGGACGAAAGCATCCCGCATGGCAGTTATCGCGCGGTTATTGGGCAGCAATATAATCGCATCACTCAGCGCCAGCAGATCATCGCCAACGCGGCGCAGTATCAGCTCAACCGTTTCGTCACATAAATCGCGGCCAAACGGAACGGTATAAACCGAGGACGGCCGCATGGTATCCGCCGAACCGCCATCACCCGCGTCACCCATTTACGGCCTCAATCGCAGACAGCTTGTCCTGCGTTGGGGCAATCGCGCCGGGATGCCCAATATCGAACCAGTCGCCATTATGCACCGTGCCGAACAGCCGCCCTTCATCAAGCGCGCGGTTCCACAATATATTGGTAGAAAACGGCCCGTCAGGCGGATCACGCAGCAGCCGATGCGACAATAGCTGTATCCCGCTATATACATAGGGCGCGGTTTCGTCGCCGCCGCGGCGCAATAGCCTGCCGGCCTCATCCAGGCTGAAATCGCCAGCGCCCTTGTGATTAAATGCGCGGCTGCGCGGCACCAGCAACAGCAACGCGTCCATGGCGCCGTCATCCCAGATTTCCGCCATGCGCGACAGCGATGATCCCTCATCATCAGTCCAGATATTATCGCTGTTGATACAAAAGAACGGATCTGCGGTAATATGCGGCAAAGCCTGCACCAGTCCGCCGCCCGTTTCCATCAGCTGCTGTGTCTCGTCCGAAATATGCAGATTAAAATCGCTGGCTTCGTCCTTCAGATATTTGCGCATCATGTCAGGAAAATAATGCACATTTACGCACAGGTTATGCGCGCCCGCCTCGCGCAATTTGTCAAGCGAATATCCGATTAACGGCTTGCCTGCCACCTCGACCAACGGCTTCGGACAGTTATCGGTAAGCGGGCGCATTCGTGTGCCAAGCCCGGCTGCCATGACCATCGCGGTATCGCTCATGCGCTTGTAGTCTCCGCTGGTGATTTCGCTCGTATTTCAGGCGCGATATGCCGGTCTATCCAATCTTTCAGCGCGCCGAGTTCGGGATGTTCCAGATCGCGTTCCAGCAGCCCCCACATCCGCGGTAAGAAATCGAGATAGCGCGGCTTGCCATCACGTTTCCATAACCGCGTAAAAATGCCGATGATCTTTATATTCCGCTGCGCCCCCAGAAGCGCGTAATGATGGGCAAACGTATCGCCAACGCCGGTTTGTGTGCGATAGTAATCGAGCATCGCTGCCTCAAGCTCCGGCGTTACATCGCGCCTCGCGTCCTGCAACAATGACACCAGATCATAGGCCGGATGGCCGACCAGCGCGTCCTGAAAATCGATAATCCCCTGCCCGCCATCATCCAGCAGCATCACGTTTTCCGCATGATAGTCGCGCAGCGTTGTCACGCTGTTGGCGCGCGGCAGATGCAGCGTTTGCAGCAACTGCGTCCAAAGCGCCTGATATTCCGCCTGATCAAAGGCCAGCCCCATCGCGGGCATGTAATATTCGGTGAGCAGGTTAACCTCACGCAGATAGGCCGCATCGTCATAATCCGGCACATCAGCAGGCGGAGTATTGCGCAAGCGAATAAGCGTATCTATGGCTTGGCAGTATATCTGCTGCTCGGCGTCTGGATTATCGTCCAGAAAATCGCGCATACGCACATCGCCGAAATCTTCGATAATCACCAATCCGCGCTCCAGATCGTCAGCGTAAACCTGGGGGGCGCGGAAATTATGCTCCGAAAGATAGCGGGCTATATTGATGAACGGTCGGGGATCTTCATGCGGTGGCGGCGCGTCCATCAGGATGGCATGTTCCCCGTCAGAGCGCGTCAGACGGAAATATCGCCGGAACGAAGCGTCGCCCGCGACTGGCGAGATTTGCGCGTCGCCGAAACCCGCTTTGGTCAGAAATGCGTCAAGATTATCCGGTGGTCGCATCGCTGCCCTGCATCCTATTGAATGATAGCGTGAATGCCTAACCAAATACGCCGCGCCCGTCCATCGCCAAAGCACCAACTACAAACAAAAAAGGGGCCGGAAAATATCCAGCCCCCTCGCTTTGCCTGTGCCTGCCGCACAAATGACTGATGATAAGGTTATGGCAACCGCAGTTTCACTTGCAGAAACCTGCGTTACGCTTCGATTTCGGGGCGTGTGTTGTTGGTAAGATGTTCGCTATAGGCATCGATCGAATCGTCGATCACCATCTGCACTTCTTCTTCGGCATATTCTTTTGCTTCGGCAGCAGACGAACCTTCAGCACGCTCATATTTAACCACAGCGCTCAGCAGCGAAGTTTTCTGCGCCGAACATACCAGTATTGCAGATTTGGAGAACTCTTCTGAATCGGCCTTACGATCAAGGTAGGAGACAGCGTTTTCGCTTACGCAGTTGCTGTAGGCTTTGCGGGCCAAATCCATGTCATTTGCAGGGGAAGATGCCATTACTAGCATGGCTGCCACCGAGGATACAGTAACAAACATATCTTTATTTCCTGGAATAGTAGGCAGCCTTGCTGAAATCAGAGCCACACTGGCCGCTGCCTTGCATGACCTATACTTCAAATCAACTATAGATCAAATAAAAATCGTATAGTTCCCAACAGGCAAGTAACCACAAATATCGGCCTTTTGCGGCCACTACTATCAATAAAGATAGGCTGCCCATGCAACTGCGCATCTAACGCGCGCGAGCAAACCGCGCGTCAATCAATGGCGCAGTCATGATTTGAAATCAGCGATATTCGGCAGCAAGAATTTAGATATGCAGCGCTTTGCCATAGGCACTTAGAACGCTCTCGTGCATCATCTCACTCAGCGTCGGGTGCGGGAACACGGTATTCATGAAATCGGCTTCCACCAACTCCGCCGTTTTCCCGATAGTATAGCCTTGAATCAGTTCGGTAACTTCCGCGCCCACCATATGCGCACCGAGCAGCTCTCCGGTCTTGGCATCAAAGATGGTTTTGATCATGCCTTCCGCCTCGCCCAACGCGATTGCCTTGCCGTTTCCGATGAAAGGGAAATTGCCGACCTTCACGTCATGGCCTGCCTCTTTGGCCTTTGCCTCGGTCATGCCGACAGAGGCGACTTGCGGATGGCAGTATGTGCAGCCGGGTATGTTCAACGTGTCCATCTCATGCGGATGCACGTCCTTATTCCCCAGCGCCTGTGCAATGGCCTCGGCAGCGATCACGCCTTCATGGCTGGCCTTATGCGCAAGCCATGGGGGGGCCGTAATATCGCCGATTGCCCATACGCCGTCCGCGCTGGTCCTGCACATGCCATCGGTTTTGATATGGCCTTTTTCGGTCTTGATCCCCAACGCTTCCAATCCGATGTCCTCAGAATTGGGTACGATCCCGATGGCGACGATACAGTGGCTGAATTCCTGGCTGCTCACTTTGCCATCGGCGCCCTTAATCTTGGCAGTAACGCCTTTTGCCGTGGCTTTAAGATCATCGATGCCAGTCCCGGTCAGGATATTGATACCCTGTTTGGTCAGCGATTTTTCGAGGAAGGCCGAAATCTCTTTGTCTTCGACAGGAACAATGCGGTCCATCATTTCCACAACAGTGACATCCGCGCCCATGTCGTTGTAAAAGCTCGCAAATTCTATGCCGATAGCGCCCGATCCAATGACCAGCAGCTTCTTCGGCATTTCGGGCGGCGTCATCGCTGTACGGTAAGTCCAGATACGCTTGCCGTCTGCGGGCGCGAACGGCAAGTCGCGCGCGCGCGCCCCGGTTGCCACGATGATATGCTTGGCCGACAGTTTTTCCTCGCCCTTGTCGCCTTTTACGGTCAGCGCGCCTTTACCGGTTATCGCGCCATCGCCCATATAGACATCGACTTTATTCTTCTTCATCAAATGCCCGATGCCCTGATTAAGCTGCTTCGCCACGCCGCGAGACCGCTTCACAACCGCATCAAGATCCGCGACAATTTTGCCCTCGACTGACAGGCCGTATTCTTTGGCATTCTGCATATTGTGCAGGATTTCGCCGGAACGCAGCAGCGCCTTGGTCGGGATACAGCCCCAATTCAAACAAATACCGCCAAGCTTTTCCCGCTCGACGATCGCTGCTTTCAAACCCAACTGCGATGCGCGGATAGCCGCGACATAGCCACCAGGGCCAGAACCGAGAACGATAAGATCGTAGTCACTCACAAATTTGCTCCAGTCACGTTTTAAGCCAGCATTTCCAGCGGATTTTCCACCAGCGTTTTAAAGGCTTTCATCAATTCTGCGCCGTCAGCGCCATCGATTGCGCGATGATCAAAGCTGCCGGTTGCGCTCATAACAGTGGCCACCGATAGCGCACCATCAACTACATACGGCCGCGGTTCGCCCGCGCTAATCGCCATAATCATCGCTTGCGGCGGATTGATCACAGCATCAAACTGTTTAATGCCGAACATCCCCATGTTTGACAGCGAAGCGGTGCCGCCCTGATATTCGTGCGGGGCCAATTTTCCGGACTTCGCTTTATCCGCCAGTTCCTTCATCTCCGTGCTGATCGCGCTGACAGCCTTGCTGTTCGCGTCAGTGACAATCGGCGTGATAAGCCCGCCGTCGATACTCACTGCCACCGAAATATCCGCGCGGTTATATTTGATCAGCGTGTCACCAGCATAGCTGACATTGCAAGCTGGCACTGCGATCAGCGCCTTTGCCAGCGCCTTGATCAGCAGATCATTCACCGACAGCTTAATGCCTTGCGGTTCAAGCGATGCGTTCAGCTCTTTGCGCAGATCAAGCAGCTTATCGAGCTGAATGTCCACGGTCAGATAAATATGCGGAACCTGTTGCTTGCTTTCGGTCAAGCGGCGCGCGATCGTTTTGCGCATTCCCGACAGTTTCACCGTTTCATGCGGAATGTCGCCTGCATCAACAACGGGCTGCGTTGCCGCGGGTTTAGGCGCTTCTGACTGCTCGGCCGCTGCGTTCGCTTCGCCCGGTGCAGAGGCCGGTGCGCCTTCAACATCGGCCTTCACAATACGACCGCCGGGGCCGCTGCCAGCGATCTGCGATAGATCAACATTGTGCTGCGCCGCAATTCTGCGCGCCAGCGGCGATGCGATTATCCGCGCGCCGTTTGCTACAGGTGCCGGAGGGGCTTCGCCTGCCGTGCCCGAAGATTGCGCAACAGTTGCAGATTTTTCCTGAGTTTTTGGCTGGGTTTTGGTCGGAGCCGCACCACCGGCGGCTTCTATATCGGCCTTCACGATCTTTCCGTCCGGCCCGGTGCCCGCGATGCTGGAGAGATCGACACCAGCGGCATCTGCCATCTTGCGCGCCAATGGGGATGCGGAGACATCGCTGGCAGATTTTGCCGGTTTGGCAGCTTCTGTAGGTGCAACCTCTTCGTCATTTGCAGCTTTTGCCGGCGGAGCGGGCGAAGATACATCCTCTCCTTCTGCCGCCAGAACCGCGATAACATCGCCAACCTTCACGCCGTCGGTGCCCTCCGGAACCAGTATCTGCGTGATCGTGCCTTCATCGACAGCTTCGAATTCCATCGTCGCCTTGTCGGTCTCAATCTCGGCCATCAAATCGCCCGATGCAAGCGTGTCGCCCTCTTTCACCAGCCATTTGGCAAGCGTGCCTTCTTCCATCGTGGGAGACAAAGCAGGCATCTTGATTTCGATGGGCATTCGGCGGGGCCTTCCTTGAGCCGTATTTCTTTTGAAACTTTATTGCTTTGCCTTACCGTTCCTGCTTCCGCTGCGTCAAGCGCCGATGCGCGCAATTTTGGGGGGGCTTGCCAGCCACGTTGTTTTCGCGCAGGATTCGATCATACCGTCACGATAAAACGTAGAGGGAGAGAATATGCGCACTTATCTGGCAGTGATTGATGAAAGCCCGGAAGCGCGGGTGGCGCTGCGATTTGCGGCAAATCGTGCGCGCAAAACAAATGGTGCTGTCCATATTCTGGCGCTTGTGGAGCAGGCAGATTTCGTGGCATTCGGCGGCGTGCAGGCTACTATGGCAGCGGATGCGGAAGCAAAGGCCAACGAAATTGTGCAGCAGGCAGCTGGCGAGATAATGGCGGAACTGGGCACGCGCCCAGCAATCACCGTGCGTGACGGCGATGCTGTAAAGGTCGTGCGCAGCGTTCTGGAGGAGCATCCGGATATCAGCGCGCTGGTGCTGGGCGCAGCGGCCAACGGCGCACCGGGCCCGCTGGTTACGTATTTTACCGGCAATGACTGCGGAACGCTGACCCGTCCGGTGATGATTATACCCGGCAGTCTGGATAATATAACGCTCGATCAATTGGCCTGACACGCGTTTTGCTGACCGCTTAATCGCTTAAAGTTCCTCTGGCCGGATAGTCTTTTTCGGCAACGAATTTCGCCGCATGAATGATATCATCTAATGACGGACGCGCGAATGGCGCGCTCTGTATCCAGGCGGCATGCAATGTGTTGCCGGGTTCCAGCAGAAACATAGCTGGCTCAGCAAATATGGCAGGTTCCTGTTCAAATTCGGCGGCTGATAAGAACAGCCCCAATTGCTTCGCATCGCTTCGCGTCAGATTATATCCGATGTCAAATTGCGTTATATGCCATTTGCTGCGGGCCTGCTCTGCGCGTTCCTTACCGTCCATACTGGCAGCAGCCACTGTGATCCCCGCATCGGCCATATCATCCAGCCTGTCCTGCACCTCGGTCAACTGCGCTTTGCAGTTCGGGCAATGCAGCCCGCGATATATAATTATGAGGCGGAAATCGCGCCCTTCGCCTGCGGATAATGACAGCTTACCGCCGCCTGCTTTCGGCAGGGTTATGCCGGGAAAATCCTGACCGGGTTTTACAGTGGGCATAATCTTCCTGAAAAAGCTTGTTCTACTTTGGCGGCGCTGACGTCGGCATTATGTCCCCATCACATCGGATGAGCAGCGCGCTATGTCTAGCGGCGTTTCTTGCCCTGATGCCGGATGTTTTTCGGACGGCCGCGATTCCCGGCGCAATACTTCCCGCGCTGATTGTCATTACCGCCATTTCCGCGCGGCCTGCGTTGGCTATTTCTGCCGCCTCTGCCGCTACCGCCGCCATCCGGTAGTTCAAACCTCAACGATCCCGATACCGGGTTGGCCTCTGCAAGGCGCAATTCAAGCCGCATTCCGGGGCGATACACAGTCTCGCCATCTTCGCTCGTCAGGCTTTGGGCGCCTTCATCATAGGTGAAATACCCGTCACCCAATGTCGATACCGGCACCAGCCCATCGCCGCCAATCGCCTCCACCGTTGCAAAGAAGCCGAAATTCTGAACTCCTGTGATACGTGTTTCGACAATCTGGCCGATCTGTTCGGATAGATAGGCGGCAACATAACGGTCGACGGTTTCGCGTTCGGCCTCCATCGCGCGCCGTTCGGTGCGGCTAATCGCCTCGGCAATAACGTCCAGTTTCTGGGCATTGCCGGGGGACAGCGCAGTTGCGGGCTGTATCATTTTGTTTTTCGGCTTTGGCTGTTCCAGATCATACGCGCCAACCAACGCGCGATGGACAATCAGATCGGCATAGCGGCGGATCGGCGAGGTGAAATGGCCGTAGCTTCCCAGCGACAGGCCGAAATGGCCGATATGCGTCGGTGTGTAATAAGCTTGCGTCTGGCTGCGCAAAACAGATTCCATGATTTGCGGCGTAATCTCGTCAGCGTCTTCACGGTTTGCCACCTGCCTCAGGATTTTGTTGAAGCTGCGCGGTTGCACCACCTGGCCAAGCGCAAACTCAATATCGAAGGTTTTGAGATAATCCTTCAGCGCGATGAGCTTTTCGCGGCTGGGATTTTCATGCGCGCGGTATAACAGCGGTGATTTCTTCGCTTCTAATGCCTTGGCCGCCGCGACATTGGCGGCAATCATAAAATCCTCGACAAGCCGGTGCGCATCGAGCGAAGTGCGGACAGCGACCCCGGTCACTGCCCCATCTGCGTTCAGCGTGATCCGCCGCTCCGGAAGGTTGATGGCCAATGGCTCGCGGTCATCGCGCGCTTTGGACAGCGCACGCCACGCCGCCCACAATGGTTTCAGCGCGGGATCTGTCATTTCATGCTGTAGTTCGCCGTCGATTGCCGCCTGTGCATCCTCATACGGAATATTCGCAGCGATACGCGCAACGGCGCGGGTAAAGCGCCATGACGTTACCTTGCCTGATTTGCTGATCGTCAGGTGACACGCCATCACTGCCCGATCCTCATCCTGTTTCAGCGAACATTTATCCGAAGACAGGCTGTGCGGCAGCATCGGGACGACGCGGTCCGGGAAATACACACTGTTCCCGCGCTTCACCGCTTCCTTGTCCAGCGCGCTGGCAGGGCGGACATAATAGCTGACATCGGCAATGGCCACGATAGCCTGAAACCCGCCTTCATTCTCCGGGTCGTCATCCGGCTGCGCCCATATCGCATCGTCGAAATCCCGGGCATCGCGCGGGTCGATGGCCACAATCGGCAAATGGCGCAGGTCTTCGCGTGTATCGGCATTGATGGGTAATTTGCTGACAGCCTCCGCTTCCTTCTCCGCCGCTTCGGGCATATCATGCGGGATGCCGTATTTGTGGATGGCAATCAGGCTGACAGCGCGCGGCTCAAACGGATCGCCTAATACATCTTCGACCGCAGCCTTGCTACGCGGACCGCGTCCCTTCACGCTGGCCAATACAAGATCGCCCGGCTGCGCATCGCCGATGTCTGAAATTGCGGTATCGTATCTGCTTTTCTTATCGACAGATTTCAGGAAATACCGGTCTTTGCCGGCGCGCTCCACCACGCCCATGATCTGTTCATCGGCGCGGCCAAGCTTCTTCATGACATGCGCGGACCAGCCTTGCCCCGTCTCTTCGGTTCGCGCCAATATCCTGTCATTGATGCCCAGCGCACCACGCTTTCCGCGCTCGATCACACGCAGCTTGGGTTTGGGCACGCCCTCGGCTTCCCAGCGTTCAGGAACAGCAATTGCCTGATTGCCATCGATCTCGACAATTTTCAGCACAGTGACTTTCGGCACGCCGCCCATTTTGTGGAACGCGCTCTTGCGGCCGTCGATCAATCCCTGCTCGGCCATATCTTTCAGCAGTGCCTTCAGCTTGATTTTTTCCTGCCCCTTTATGCCAAAAGCGCGCGCAATCTCACGCTTTCCCGCGGGCTCATCGCTCGATTCAATAAACTCAAGCACTTGTTTCGCGGTCGGCATACCTTCATGGCGCGGTGGTTTACGGGCCATTTTAGTAAGCCCGGCCAATAAGGATGCGTTCGACGGCGTCTTCACCGGTGAAATGGCATTTCCCATCGGCAGATGCCGCATCCTGCGGCACATTGCGCATCGTCAGCTTCAATTCCTTCAGCTGTTCAACCACTGCGTCGAGCGCGGCGCCGGTGGGCTTTGCCCATTGCACCTCAACCCATCCGGGATATTTAACATCTTCACGAAAGAAGTTTTGTAAATCAGTTATATCTCGGTGAATGTTGTCATCTAGTCTGGCTTTTGCTTGGCCATAAAGCTGCGCCTGTATATCCTCAACTGTCGCAGCCGCCTCATCGGTAAATTCCTGCTTGGCCGGGAAGCGCGTGGCGAGTTTGCCGTCGTTACGGTACAACGCATCACGGCGCAGCACAGCAACATTGCCCTTCTCGACATCGCGCGGGCCGACTTCGACCACGATGGGCGCGCCCTTTTTAATCCAGGCCCAGCGTTTGTTCGATGCTTTTTCCGGCTTGGTATCGAGCAAAACGCGCAGCGGCTCGCCCAATGCAGATTGGGATGCCAACGCCATATGAAGATCGCGCGCGTAATCGAGCACGGCCTGATCTTCGGCCGTATCCTTTTCGCGCAGCATCGGGATAATCACGATCTGATACGGCGCAATCTGCGGCGGACAGCGCAGCCCATCATCATCGCCATGGGTCATGATAACGCCGCCGATCAGCCGCGTTGATGCGCCGTAGCTGGTGGTGTGGCACAATTCCTGCGCTCCCTCCTTGCTCTGATAACGGATACCCGCAGCCTCGGCAAAGCTGGTGCCCAGATAATGCGATGTCCCCGCTTGCAGGGCCTTTCCATCCTGCATCATTGCCTCGATAGAATAGGTGGCGACTGCGCCGGGGAAGCGTTCATTCTCCGGCTTCTCTCCGGCTATTACGGGCATCGCCAGCGGGCCTTGTGCAAAATTGCGATACATCTCCAACGCCTGCAACATATATTCGGTAGCGTCCTTCGCATCGGCATGGGCGCTATGCCCTTCCTGCCATAGAAACTCACTGGTGCGCAGGAACATCCGTGTGCGCATTTCCCAGCGCACGATATTGGCCCATTGATTAACCTTCAACGGCAGATTGCGCCAGCTTTGCACCCAGCGCGCCATGGCAGAACCGATCATTGTTTCCGACGTTGGCCTGACCACGAGAGGTTCTTCCAGCTTCGCCGCCGGATCGGGGATTAGCCCGCCATCCTTTCCCGCGATAAGCCGGTGATGCGTGACAACTGCCATTTCCTTGGCAAAGCCATCAACGTGAGCCGCTTCTTTTTCAAAGAAGTTCAGCGGAATGAACAAAGGGAAATATGTGTTCTCTGCGCCAAGCGCCTTGATCTGCGCATCCATCAAAGTCTGGATCCGTTCCCAGATACCGTATCCCCATGGCCGGATAACCATGCAACCGCGCACACCCGATTCCTCGGCCAGATCGGCTTCGGCTATAACTTCCTGATACCACCCGGCGAAATTTTCCTCGCGGGTCACATTTAGCGCGTTTTTCTTCATCTTGTCCTGATTTTCAAAAGGGTCTGCGCGCGAATGGCCCGCGCGGCTTCATTTGCCGAGGGAATCTATCCGCGCCTGTATTGCGGCCATCTGTTGTTTCAGGATGTCCAGCTCGGCCGTATCGTCATCACGATTACCACCGCCGCTGCTTGGCGCCTGATCGGCTTGCGGCATAAACGCATCCCGCGCGGCTTTGGCCATTTTGATATTCTGTTTGGCCAGCTCGCCCAGCGGCCCCGGCGGGATTACCTGTTCAATCGCGCTTTCCATCTGTTCGCTCTTCGCGCGGAAATTCACCATCGCTTTTTCAAGATAATCGGGCACCATCGGCTGCATCGCGCCGCCATACATTGAAATGATCTGTTTCAGGAACGAAAGCGGCAGCATATTCTCGCCAGTATTTTCTTCTTCCATAATAATCTGGGTCAGGACGCTATGCGTAATGTCATTACCCGATTTCGCGTCGATCACTTTGAAATCGATTTCCTGCTTCGTCATTTCTGCCAGGAAATCGAGCGTGATATATTTCGACGACTGGGTATTATACAATCGGCGGTTCGCATATTTTTTGATGATGATTGGCTCACCTTCTTCGACCGTCTTCTTTTTTCGCGCCATGCTATCACTGCCTTTCAAGCTTTAGCTATGCGATAGCCCAGTTTTCGCCGCACCGCAATGACCGCGCAACCAGCGATCAGCCTAGGTCCAAATCCGGTCGGAACGCTGGCCAAGCCCGGTCAGCAATTCATATTGCGACAGGCCCGATAGCTCGGAAGCGGAACGCAGATCGAACGGAATTTCAACCCAGTCCCCCGCCTGCAATTGCGGGGCCGCGCGCGTATCAAGCGTAACGAGATCCATCGACACCCGGCCTATCACCGGCAGAACAGACGGGCCGGAACGCGCGCTGCCTGTGTTGGAAAAGCCGCGCAGATAGCCATCGGCATAGCCCAGCGCGATCGTTGCAACCGGCATATCCTCCGGCACGCAATATGTGGCATTATATCCTACCGGCGCGCCTTTGGCCAGTTGCCGGATCTGCAAAATACGGGCCTCTATGCGCACGACAGGCCGGATAAACGACGCCATTTCGCTGCGCGCCACACCGCCATACAGCGACAATCCCGGGCGTGTTAATTGATACAGATAGCTATCGCCAAGCATAATGCCTGCACTGTTGGCGAGACTGCGGCGTTGGCAACGGACATTGTGCGACATGCCGCCGAACAATATACGTTGCGCTTCATTCTGCGCGCTGTCTTCATCGGCAGAGGCCAGATGCGACATCAGGCAATCAATCTCCAACGACGTGAAGTCAATATCGCCGAGCTGATCCGGCCCGATGCCAAGGCGGTTTATCCCGCTGTCAAACATGACGTGACATGGCCCGCCGCCGCTATCGCGCCATGCCGCGATTTGCGCCGGCGTGTTTAGCACGGGCACTGCGCCAATCGCACGCGCCACTGTGCCATCGGCTTCGCAATATCCGTTTAGTACAGCGATCTGATCCGGCGGAACGATATGCGCCAGCTCTGCGGCCTCTCGCCAATGCGCCACGAAGAATTGCGTGCATCCCGCCTTGGCCAGCCTTTTCACGACGTCGCCTGCGCCCAATCCGTATCCATCTGCTTTGACAGCTGCACCGCATTGCGCGTCGCCGCTGCGCGCGTTCAAGGCACGCCAGTTATCGGCCAGCGCCTCCCCGTCCAGAATTAACCGCAGCGGCGCCGTCAGCGGATCAGCCATCTTTGAAATCGGTAGGCTTGCCCGAAGGAAGCCCCCACATCGCCACCAGCAATGCCATCAAAACGACCGCAAATGTATACCATAGCCCCGCATAGAAATCGCCCGTTGTCGCCACGATATAGCTTGCGATGAGAGGCAGGAACCCGCCGAAATAACCGGTCCCGAAATGGTAGGGGATCGACATCGAACTATAGCGAATGCGCGGTGGGAACATCTCTGACAGCAATGCCGCAACCGGGCCGTATGTCGCACCCGATAGCGCGCCGAGCGCCAGCAATGCCGCGAGGATTATCAACAGATTCCCCGTCGATGGCGTCTGTTTGGAAAAATCATATCCGGCATCGGCCAAAGCTGCGTCGATGCGCTGCGGCTCCGGATCGGTCAGATTTACGCTGCCGACGCGCACGTCAACTTCGGCATTCGGGGATAATGCGGGAACAGTAGTATATGGCACGCCCTTTTTCGTCAGATGGTCAAGCGTGCGGCCACATGCCGTTCCTTGCTTCTGCGCAAAGGCATCATACGCGCAATTTTGACCCGCAACGACAACAGGTGCATTTTTGGCAGCCGCAGCCAGGCCAGGATTGGCGGCGCTGCCGATTATCCAGAACAACGGGAACAACGACACCAATGTCAGCGCATAGCCCCATACGATCGGCTTCTTGCGCCCTACCCGGTCGGACATTCGGCCAAAAATGATGAAGAAGATCATGCCGAACGCGGCTGCTGAACCCACCAGTATTTCTGCAACAGTATCGTCAACCTTCATCGGCCCTTTCAGAAACGACAGCCCCGAAAACATGGCAGTATACCAAATAACGGTTAATCCCGCTGCCACCCCCAGCAGCGCCACGACGATGCGTTTCTTGTTGCCGGGATAGGTGAAGCTTTCCTTGAACGGATTGCTGGCGATCTCGCCCTGCGCCTTCATCGCCTGAAACACCGGGCTTTCGGAAAGCTTCAGCCGCATCCATAATGATACAGCGAGCAGAATGATCGACAGAAGAAATGGTATCCGCCACCCCCATGCGACAAAATCATCTGCCGGTATTGCGGCCTTTGTGCCCAGCACTACGATAAGGCTGAGCACGAAGCCGCCGGCAACGCTGGCCTGAATGAAACTGGTGTAGAAACCGCGCTTTTCCGGCGGTGCATGTTCGGCAACATAGATAGCCGCGCCGCCATATTCGCCGCCCAGCGCCAGCCCCTGCAATATCCGCAGCAACAAAATGATAATCGCAGCCGCCCCGCCGATAACTTCAGCAGATGGCACCAATCCGACGCCTGCGGTTGCGATGCCCATCAATGTTACTGTGACCAGAAAGGTATATTTGCGGCCCAGCTTGTCGCCCAGATAGCCGAACAATATCGCTCCCAATGGGCGGAAGCCGAAGCCTACCGCAAAGCCTGCCCATACCAGCAACGTTTCCAACGTCGCATTGTCGCTCGGGAAAAAAGTGCTGCCAATGATAGCGGCAAGCGTGCCGTAGATGAAAAAATCATACCATTCAAAAACGGTGCCAGCGGATGAGGCCGCGATTACGAGGTTGATTTCTTTTTGCGACGGCTGGCGCAAAGGCGCGCTGCCGCTGCCGGAACCGGCCATCGCTGTTTCTTCCGCCATATCGCCTCACCCCATGTTCCGGCCAAACAACCGGTTTAGGTGAGCGTTTCTATAGCCTTATCACAATCGTTCAAGCTGATTTGCCTGCCAAACGAAAACCATACAGCTGCTGTATCCGCCGCGCGGGATTACAACGTGTTGCGCAGCTGCGCCACATTATCCATGGAAGGCAGGCTGATTTCGCCCAGATTCTCTTCGGTCATCTGGTCATGTTCAGCATAAATCCGTTCAATATCATCGCGTTTTTCCAGCAGCATATTCGCGATACCCGGAGCAAGGCTGTCACCCTCCCCGATTTTACCGAGCAGAGCAGCCAGATCGCTGGACGTTGCCTCTTCGGGGGTGCGGAAAAAATGTCCACGACTGTCAAAAAAACCTTTACCGCTGCGTGCCATTTACTCTGCCCTTATCAAAATCAATTCTTACAAAGCGCGCCCCGCCGTTTTTTCTTTGGCGTAATTCGGTTGCGCTATAATCCTACTAGCACAAAAATCCACTTGTTGCGGCGAAAATCACAGAATACTGAAGATTTTAGTGGAAAAGACAATAGTTTACACATTTAGATGGTTTGCCGATATGGTAAATTCCTGCAAACTATCCAGCGTCATTCGTTGCCGCCGATCCGCCAATCAACATGCCGATCGAACGCGCCGCCATTAAGCTAGAATGCCCAAAGCGCCTATTCCATTTCGAGTATTACAGCGTCAACGGCCAGACTTTCGCCTTGTGTGGCTGCGATTGATTTGATCACTCCGGCTTTTTCAGCACGCAGTATATTCTCCATCTTCATCGCCTCAACCACCGCCAACGGCTGGCCTGCTTCAACCGATTCGCCCTCCGCGACATGAATTGTCGTCACCAGCCCCGGCATAGGGCACAGCAGGAATTTCGACATATCCGGCGGGGTTTTTTCAATCATATGGTTTGCCAACGGCGCGATATGGCCGGGCAGGCAAAGCGCATCGTGGCTGTTCCCCCGCGCCGTCAGCACGAAGCCTTTTACTGATTTGTCGACCTTTACCGCCAACTCCTCGTCACCGATTTCTGCCACAACCAATGTATCTCCCGGCGTGTAGGCCATCGACAGATCAAGCCATTGGCCATCCACTGATATGCCCGCATCCTCGTCCAGCCTTACATCATGGGCTTTCTTGTTGATCGTAACCACCCAATGCTCCGGCGCTTCCAGCTGATTGCCCAACTGGCCGTCCACGGCGCGGGCACGATCGGAATGCGATGTAGCGATAAAGGCCGCTATCCCGGCTAGCTTTGAAATCAGCGCGTCGCTCGCCGCCGCACCTTCAAATCCGTCGGGATATTCATCTGCAATAAAGCCGGTGGTGAGGTTACCCGACCGAAACCGGGGATGCTGCATAATCGCCGAGAGGAAATCGATATTATGCCCCAGCCCCTCGATCTCAAATTTATCTAGAGCGGCGATTTGCTTGTCCGCTGCTTCGTCTCTGGTCTGCCCCCATGTCACCAGCTTGGCGATCATCGGATCGTAGAACATCGAAACCTCGCCGCCCTCCATGACGCCATCGTCGACGCGCACGCCGTCCTGACCATAAATGCCATCGCCCGACCATCCCTCAACAGGCGGCTGATATTGAATGAGCCGCCCTGTAGACGGCAGGAAGCCGCGATAGGGATCCTCGGCATAGACACGGTTTTCAATCGCCCAGCCTTTAATCCCGATATCATCCTGCGACATCGCCAGTTTTTCGCCGGCGGCAACGCGGATCATCTGTTCAACCAGATCAATGCCGGTGATCATCTCGGTTACGGGATGTTCAACCTGAAGCCGCGTGTTCATTTCGAGAAAGTAGAAACTTTCGCCCGATGGATCGGCACCAGACACGATCAGCTCGACCGTACCGGCACTGTGATAATCGACCGCGCGAGACAGCGCGACGCATTGCTTGCCCATGCTTTCACGCATTTCCGGCGTCACGAAAGGCGAAGGTGCTTCTTCCACTACCTTTTGATGGCGGCGCTGAATCGAACATTCGCGCTCGTTCAAATACAGAATGTTCCCATGCTTATCGCCCAGTATCTGAATTTCGATATGGCGCGGATCAAGAATAAACTTCTCAATGAAAACACGGTCATCGCCGAAGGAGTTCAGACCTTCTCGCTTTGTCGCTTCAAAGCCTTCGCGCACGTCTTTTTCCGAATAGGCGAGCCGCATACCCTTGCCGCCCCCGCCTGCCGATGCCTTCATCATCACCGGATAGCCGATTTCATCAGAAATCTTCACCGCATGTTCGGTATCCTCAATCTCGCCCACAAAGCCGGGCACGACGTTGACCCCGGCCTCCATCGCCAGTTTTTTCGATTCAATTTTGTCGCCCATCGCTGCAATCGCGCCAACAGGTGGCCCAATAAATTCGATGCCCTCTTTGGCAAGCGCCTCGGCGAAGCTAGTGCGTTCAGACAGGAAACCATAGCCCGGATGCACTGCTTCCGCGCCAGTTTGCTTGCACGCGTCAATGATCTTGTCAGCAATCAGATAGCTTTCAGCCGCAGGCGGCGGGCCGATATGCACCGCCTCGTCGGCCATCTGCACAAATGGCGCCCGCGCATCCGCATCGGAATACACCGCAACAGTCGCAATGCCCATCTTCTTGGCGGTTTTGATGACCCGGCAAGCAATCTCGCCGCGGTTTGCTATGAGTATTTTTTTGAACATATTCCTGTTGGTCTTTCGCTTATTCTGATTAGCAAACGAAGGCTGCTATTTAGATTTCAATTTTGCCGCGCGCTTTTTTTAGCAGCAGCGATACTAAGGCAACTTCAACATCTGGATGCGACCGAAATTCTAAGTTACGCATTAATCAATTCCTCTGCGTCACTGCGGGCAAAGCGAAGAAATCCAAGCCGGGTCGAGCCAGCACTGGATTGCTGCATCGCGTCGCTCCGCGAAATGACACAGTTTAGCTTCACTCCGCAGCCTCCAGCGCCTTCTCCGCACGCAGCGGCTCCTCACCAGCTAGCGCACTCAGCCCCAGACGCGCAAACATCGCCGCATCGCTGTCATCGCCCGCATTCGGCGCGGTTAGCAGCTTATCGCCAGTAAAGATCGAATTCGCGCCCGCCATAAAGCACAGCGCCTGCGCCGCTTCGCTCATGCTTTCGCGGCCCGCAGAGAGGCGGACCATGCTCTTCGGCATCGTGATCCGCGCAGCGGCCACAGTACGTACGAACTCTATATCGTCAATCTTTGCCATCGGCGTATCGGACAGCATATCGCCAAGCACCGTGCCCTTCACTGGCACGAGCGCATTGACGGGCACGCTTTCGGGATGCGCTGGCAGCGTTGCGAGCGTATGGATGAAGCCCACGCGGTCCTCGCGCGTTTCGCCCATGCCAACGATCCCCCCGCTGCACACGTTGATGCCAGCCCGCCGCACTTCACCCAGCGTATCAAGCCGATCGCTCATCTTGCGCGTGGAGATCGCGGTTTCGTAATATTCCGGGCTGCTGTCGATATTGTGATTGTAATAATCGAGCCCCGCCTTGGCCAGCATATCAGCCTGGTGCGGCGATAGCATTCCCAGCGTCATGCAGGTTTCCATCCCCATATCGCGCACGCCCTTCACGATTTCAACAATCGCGGGCATATCGCGGTCTTTCGGATTGCGCCAGGCCGCACCCATACAAAAACGCTGCGATCCTGCATCCTTCGCCTGCGCCGCCGATTGCAACACCGCGCGAACATCCATCAGCTTCGTGGCCTCGACCCCGCTGTTCGCATGCACCGATTGGCTGCAATAGCCGCAGTCTTCCGGGCAACCGCCGGTTTTGATCGACAGCAAAGTGCAAAGCTGAACCTGATCCGGCGTGTGATGTTCGCGGTGTATCGTCGCCGCACGGAACAACAATTCTGTGAACGGCAATTCGTAAATAGCCGCAATTTCCGTGCGGCTCCAGTCAGTACGGATGTCCATCAATATTCTTCCGTTAGTTTTGTAAGCGCGGCAGTGCGGTCTTGCGTTAATTCTGTTTTGCACGTCGATACCAGCAACGGCTGCAGACTGCCGCCTGCTGCGCGAAATCCTTCGAGCGCGCAATGTGCGTCTCGGAAAATGATCCACGCACGCTGGGCTGTCAGCAGTTCCTTCGCGTGCCGCACCATGCGCGTGCGCACCGGCAAATTGGCCGCGTCAATGTCGCGCGCTTTCATCTTCGCCATGGTGGTTTTATACTGCGCGTTTAACGCGGCGTCGGCGTTGCGATACTCCGCCGCGGCACAGATGTTCATCTCTAGCTGAATGCCGTGATCCGCCTTTTCCTGATTGCATATCGGATATGGAACCGGGTCGCTGGCCAGCAAAAGCAGCATCGAGGCGATCACTCTGCGGCCTCCGCTATATCGGCATCAGCGGGCGGCATATTATGGCCGAGCAGGCGCAGCACGTCGGCGGCGCATTCGACGATATTGCTGCCCGGACCGTAAATGCCCTGCACGCCTGCATCGCGCAGATAATCGTAATCCTGCGGCGGGATAACGCCGCCCGCAATCACTTTGATATCGCCGCGCCCGGCCTCTTTCAAACCGCTGATCAATTCGGGGATCAAGGTCTTGTGGCCTGCGGCAAGGCTTGATGCACCGACCACGTCAACATCTGATTCCAGCGCCAGCACAACGGTTTCTTCCGGCGTCTGAAATAATGGTCCTGACACGATATCAAAACCCATATCGCCAAAGGCCGATGCAATCACATTTGCCCCGCGATCATGCCCGTCCTGCCCCATCTTGGCGACCAGCAGCTTTGGCGCGCGGCCCAGACGGGATTTAACTGCATTGACACCATCCACCACCTGCGCCCAGCGTTTATCAAATTCATACGCGCTGCCATAGATGCCCTTCACGGGTTCGGGCGTGGTATTGTACCGGCCGAACTCGGCCTCCATCGCGTCGGAAATCTCGCCTAGCGTGGCCCTTTCGCGCGCGGCATCGACCGCCAGCGCCAGCAGGTTGCCGCCTGATTTGGCGCCTTGGGTCAGCGCCTTCAAAGCTGTTTGACACGCATCTTCATTGCGGTTGGCCCGTGTGGTTTTCAAACGCGCGATCTGCCCTTCGCGCACCTTGGCATTGTCAACCTCCAGCGTTTCGAGAAGATCTTCATCTTCCAGCTTATATTTGTTTACGCCGACGATAACATCCTCGCCTTTATCAACGCGCGCCTGCCGTGCGGCGGCTGCCTCCTCGATCAGCTTTTTGGGCATCCCGCTGTCAACAGCCTTCGTCATCCCGCCCTCGGCATCGACGCTATCGATGATCTTCTGCGCATGTTCAACCAGCTGCGCGGTGAGCGCCTCGATATAATAGCTGCCACCCAGCGGATCGACAACTTTGGTAAAGCCTGTTTCTTCCTGCAATATAATCTGTGTGTTACGAGCTATTCTTGCGGAAAAGTCTGTAGGTAGCGCAATCGCTTCATCCAACGCATTTGTGTGCAACGATTGTGTGCCGCCCAATGTCGCTGCCATCGCTTCGACAGTTGTGCGGATCACGTTATTGTAGGGGTCTTGCTCCTGCAGAGACACGCCCGACGTCTGGCAATGGGTGCGCAGCATTTTGGAACGATCCGATTTCGCGCCTAGATCATCCATCACCTTCCACCATAAAGTCCGCGCTGCCCGCAGCTTTGCAATCTCCATGAAGAAATTCATGCCGATCCCGAAGAAAAAGCTGAGCCGCCCGGCAAATGCATCAATATCCAGCCCGGTTTCCATCGCGCGTTTGGCATATTCCTTGCCGTCCGCAATCGTAAAGGCCAACTCCTGCACCGCAGTCGCCCCAGCCTCATGCATGTGATAGCCGGAGATCGATATGCTATTGAAACGCGGCATATTTTCAGAAGTATACGCAATGATATCGGAAATTATCCGCATCGATGGTTCCGGTGGATAGATATAGGTATTGCGAACCATGAACTCTTTAAGAATATCGTTCTGAATGGTACCCGAAAGCTGTTCGGGAGACACGCCCTGCTCTTCACCAGCGATAATGTAGAAAGCGAGGCACGGGATAACCGCGCCGTTCATTGTCATGGATACGCTCATCTTGTCGAGCGGGATCTGATCGAACAGGATTTTCATATCCTCAACGCTGTCAATCGCAACGCCAGCCTTGCCGACATCGCCCACCACGCGCGGATGATCGCTATCATAGCCGCGATGTGTGGCAAGATCGAACGCTACTGACAGGCCTTTCTGCCCGGCAGCAAGATTGCGCCGGTAGAAAGCATTCGATTCCTCGGCCGTCGAAAATCCTGCATATTGCCGGATAGTCCATGGGCGACCGGCATACATCGAAGCCTTCACCCCGCGCGTGAAGGGCGCGAAACCGGGAAGTCCGGGATCTATCCCGGCGCCCGCTGCATCATCGGCGGTGTAAAGCGGCTTCACTTCGATACCCTCGGGCGTTTCCCAAGTAAGATCGCGGCCCTTTACTTCCTTGTCCGCCAGCGTTTTCCAGTCGTTTATATCAGCCATCATTTGCCCTTGAACACTGCTTTTTCTTTTTTGAGAAACGCGATCATCGCACTGCGCGAATCTTCGGTATCGCCCGCGATCTTTTGCGTTTCCGCCTCTCGCAACAGCGCACTCGAATAATCATTTTCCAGCGCCGTTGCAATATTTTGCCGCATCAGACCAATGGCAACGGTCGGCCCGTTGGCAAGCCGCTCTGCCAGCGCCATTGCCTCGCCCATCAACGCATCATCCTCTACACATTTGTAGATCATGCCCCAGTCTTCTGCTTTCTCGCCGCTAATCTTCTCACCGAGCAGCATCATTTGCGTCGCGCGCGCTTTACCCACAAGGCGCGGCAACATCCATGAAGAGCCGCCATCTGGCACCAGCCCGATGTTGACGAAAGCCTGAAGGAAATACGCGCTTTTGCCAGCGATTGCGAAATCCCCTGCCAGTCCCACGCTGCAACCGATACCGGCGGCAGGGCCGTTGACTGCGGTGATGACAGGCATTTCCAGCTTGGCCAGCTTCGCCATAAGCGGGTTATATGCGCGGGTCAGCGCGCGATAAGTGCCTTCGCCGCGCTTGATGGAATCGCCATCACCTTTTGCTGCGAGATCAGCACCGGAGCAAAACGCCCGGCCTTCGCCTGTGATGACGAGCGCACGCGCATCGTCCAGCATGCCCAGCGCGTCGTTGATTTCTATCGCCATTTGCGGCGACATCGCATTGAGCCGTGATGGGCTGTTTAACGTGATTGTAGCAATTTTATCCGCTATATCGAGTTTGATAAGTTCAAAGGCCATAATGTAGAGCTGCTCCCTGCAGGTATCGTCGCGTTGCGCGTTAGTGCGCGTTCTTGGGCGTTTCCATTATCTCGGTTAGTATGCCATTCATATCTTTGGGATGCACAAAAAAGATATGGGTGCCATGCGCGCCGATCCGCGTATCGCCCAATATGCGTTTGCCCATGGCCTCAAATTCTTCGCGCGCGGCATGAATATCGGGCACCTCGTGACATATATGATGTTGCCCGCCAGCGGCATTCTTGGCCAGAAACGCGCTGACAGCAGTATCTTCATTCAGCGGCTGAATCAGCTCCATCTGCGTGCCGTTCATCCCCGAATGGGTAGGCGTATCGACAAAGACGATTTTCAGCCCGTCCTGCGGAACATGCGGTTCCTGAAAGCTGGTCGCCCCCATGACATCGCGCCAAAAGGCAACCGCCTCGTCCATGTTGGGAACGACAACGCCGATATGGTTCAATCTGCCTAGTTTCATAATTGCTTATTCCTGAAAGATACTGCGCTAGTCACCGGCAGGTCGCACTGGATACTTAAAGCCGCTTAGACCGTTCAAACAACACATCTGGCCGGATAACAGCCGTCAAGGTTACAACGGTATATTATCATGCTTCTTCCACGGGTTTTCCAACTGCTTGTTACGCAGTTTGCGAAGGCCCAGCGCGATGCGTTTGCGGGTTGAGTGCGGGTAGATTACGTCGTCGATAAAGCCTTTTTGCGCAGCGACAAACGGGTTCGCGAAACGGTCCTCATATTCTTTCGTTTTCTCTTCAATTTTCGCAGGATCATCGCGGTCTTTTCGGAAGATAATTTCAACAGCGCCCTTCGCGCCCATTACTGCGATTTCAGCGGTTGGCCACGCATAGTTCAGATCACCTCTTAAATGTTTTGACGCCATAACGTCATATGCGCCGCCATAGGCTTTGCGCGTAATAACGGTAATTTTCGGCACCGTTGCCTCTGCATAGGCAAACAGCAGTTTGGCGCCATGCTTGATGATGCCGTTATGCTCCTGACCTACACCCGGCAGGAAGCCCGGCACATCGACAAAGGTGATGATCGGAATATCAAACGCATCGCAAAAGCGCACGAAACGCCCGGCCTTTTTCGAAGCGTTAATATCAAGGCATCCGGCAAGCACCATGGGCTGGTTGGCGACCACCCCCACCGTGCGCCCTTCGACCCGGCCAAATCCGCAGATGATATTGGCCGCATGGCCGGGCTGGATTTCGAAAAAGTCGCCCTCATCCATCGTCTTGCGGATCAGCTCATGCATATCATAAGGCTGATTCGCATTGGGCGGCACCAGAGTATCAAGGCTCGGCTCCTGACGGTCCCATGCGTCGGCGGTGGGCTGCTCCGGCACGCCGGACTGGTTGTTTTCCGGCAGCAGCGTGAAAAATTCCCGCGTTGCCAGCAGCGCTTCAATATCATTTTCAAACGCGTTATCCGCTACGCCAGATTTTGCCGTATGCGTAATCGCACCGCCCAATTCCTCCTGCGTCACAACTTCGTTCGTCACAGTCTTCACCACATCGGGGCCAGTGACGAACATGTAGCTGGAATCCTTTACCATGAAAATGAAGTCGGTCATGGCGGGCGAATATACCGCACCGCCAGCACAAGGCCCCATAATCAAGCTGATCTGAGGGACAACGCCGCTGGCCAGCACGTTGCGCTGGAAAACTTCCGCATATCCGCCGAGCGAGGCTACACCTTCCTGAATACGCGCGCCGCCGCTGTCATTGATACCGATCACTGGCGCACCGACCTTCATCGCATTATCCATCAGCTTGCAGATCTTTTCCGCATGGCGTTCCGAAAGCGATCCGCCGAACACCGTGAAATCCTGCGAGAATACATAGACCAGCCTGCCATTGATGGTGCCAGAACCCGTGACGACACCATCGCCGGGAATCTTGGTATCCTGCATCCCGAAATCGACGCAGTTATGTTCGACATACATGTCCAGCTCTTCAAAGCTGCCTTCATCGAGAAGCACATCAACGCGTTCACGCGCCGTCAACCGCCCCTTGGCATGCTGGCTATCAATCCGTTTCTGCCCGCCGCCGATCATGGCGGCTTCGCGGCGTTTTTCCATCTCGGCGATATTGGCTGACATAACGGCCCCTTATTGTCTGTGTGCAGTTCAACTGCCACTGCCGCGACCTAAGGTCAATGGCTGTAGAGCGCCTAATTAAACTGCTGCGTTGCTGTTGCATTTGGGTTCGCGCAGCTAATATGGAAGGGAATATGAGCCAAAGACCCCTACTCTACAGTTTCCGCCGGTGCCCCTACGCAATGCGCGCGCGGATGGCGTTGCTGGCGTCGCAAACCCCGGTGACATTGCGCGAGATTTTGCTGCGTGACAAACCTGCCGCCATGCTGGATGCATCGCCAAAGGGGACGGTACCGGTGCTGGTGTTGGCGGATGACCGCGTGATTGATGAAAGTATTGACGTCATGACATGGGCGCTGTCGCGGCATGATCCGGAAGATCTGCTCACGCACCGGGACGATCCACTGATTGCGCATAATGATGGCGCGTTCAAACAGGCGCTCGATCACTATAAATATCCCTCGCGATATGATTTAGACGATGTCGAGGGTCCGCGTGATGAGGGGCTTGCTCATCTGCGCGATATAAACAGGCGGCTGGGCAATGACGCATTTCTGGCAGGCGCAAAACCTGGCTTTACCGATTTTGCGCTGTTCCCTTTTATTCGCCAATTTTCGATGGTCGATAAAAAATGGTATGCACAGCAGGATCTCCCCGCCCTCAAGCCGTGGCTGGACAGCCTGCTGGAATCGGCGCGGTTTAAAACAGCGATGGTGAAATATGCGCCTTGGCAGGACGGCGACCCCGTCACCATATTCGGTGAGCCGGGATAGCGCCCATCCGCTGCAACCGGTGCGCTACTTCAGCAGCACCAGTTCTTCTGCCATGCTGGGATGGATGGCAACGGTATCATCGAAAGCCTGCTTATTCAGCCCCGCCTTGATCGCGACGGCCGCGCCCTGCAATATCTCCGGCGCATCGGGGCTGATCATGTGCAAACCCAGAACGGTGTCATCGTCGGGATGGCAGACCATTTTATACAGGCTACGTTCGGCGCGGTTTGAAAAGATGTTTTTCATCGACCTGAAATCGCTCGAATATACATTTGCGCTGCCGTAAGTTGCGCGCACTTCGCTTTCTGTCTGGCCTACGGCGCCTATTGGCGGCTGGCAGAACACGGCCGAGGGAATGCAGCCATAATCGACGCTGCGCTGCTTGCCGCCAAAAACGCTGTCGGCAAAGGCATGGCCTTCGCGGATTGCCACCGGGGTAAGCTGTACACGGTCGGTCACGTCGCCGACTGCGTAGATGCTGTCGCAGCTTGTCTGGCTGAATTCGTTCACTTTGACAGCGCCCTTTGCGTCCAGCGCGACGCCGGCTTCCTCCAGCCCAAGGTTGGCGCTATTGGGTTTGCGCCCTGTGGCAATAAGGATTTTGTCGGCCACCATCGGCGCTTTGCCTTCGGTATCAAAGGCATGCAGCGTGCCGTCGGCCTGCTTCTCGATCCGGTCAAGCTCACAGTTCAACTGGATATTGATCCCCTTCGCAATACTGATCTGCGTCATGCGTTCGACGATCTGTTCATCATAGCCGCGCAGCAGCCGTTCGGACCGGTTCACCAAGGTGACTTCGCTGCCCAGCCCATTGAATATGCCAGCAAATTCATTGGCGATATACCCACCGCCATAAACCAGAAGCCGTTTAGGTAGCTGATCAAGATGGAACGTCTCGTTGGAACTGATGGCATGCTCCGTGCCCTCGATATCGGGCATGTCCGGCCACCCGCCAACTGCAATCAGGATATATTTAGCGGTAATCGCCTTGCCGCTTGCCAACTCAATATCGTGCGGCCCCTTCACAGTAGCACGTTCGAGGTAGCTTTCGACGCCGTTGCTTTCCAAAGTAGTGGTATAGGCGGTGTTCAGCCGGTCAACATCGTTCAACACATGATCGCGCAGCACCGGCCAGCTAAAATTCTGCTTGCCAAGTGTCCAGCCATAATTTTGCGCATCCTCCAAATCTTCACTGAAATGAGAGCCGTAGACGAGCAGTTTTTTGGGAACGCAGCCGCGTATGACGCATGTGCCGCCGACGCGGTATTCTTCCGCCACCGCAACCTTCGCTCCGTGCGAGGCTGATATCCGCGCAGCACGCACCCCGCCGGAGCCTGCCCCGATGACGAATAGGTCATAATCAAAATCGCTCATGCTTCATCCTGCCTGTTGTAATTATTGTCCGTTCAGCTCGGTCACATCTGCGCAGCGGCGATCAGCGCGGTTGTCGACGCATCAAAGCCTCCTGTGCCATCCTCACCGATTTGTTTTGCGATTTGCTTGCCTAGCTCGACGCCGAATTGATCGAACGGATTGATGCCCAGAAGCACGGCGTTGACAAAGGTGCGGTGTTCATAAAAGGCAACCAACGCGCCCATGACTGTCGGGGTCACATCGTCTATCAACAGCGTTGTCGATGGCCTGTCGCCGGCATAGCTTCGCGCGGGATCATCATTCGCCTGCCCCGCCATCAATGCCGCGCCTTGCGCGAAACAATTGACCATCAGCGTTTCATGATGCGCCGGATCAAAATCATGCCCCGGCGTTTTGCTGACAATAAATTCCGCAGGGATCATCCGTGTTCCCTGATGCAGCAGCTGAAATACCGCATGCTGCGCGTCAGTGCCAACACCGCCCCATGTCACTGGCGCGCTATGGCCAGAAAGCGGAACGCCATCGCGCGTCACCGATTTGCCGTTCGATTCCATTTCAAGCTGCTGCAAATAATCGGGCAGCAGCCGCAACCGTTCATCATAGGCAAACACCGCGCGGGTTTCGCAATTTTTTGCCGCAGCGTAATATTGATCGACAAATGCTGCGAGAACCGGCGCATTTTGCGACATAGGCGCTGTTTTGAAATGCCGGTCCATTTCCGCAGCGCCCTCCAGCATTTCTTCAAACGCGGACCAGCCCAGCGCCATGGCGATCGGGAATCCGATCGAGCACCATAGCGAGTAACGCCCGCCCACGGTTTCGCTAAAAGGCAGTATCCGGCTTTCATCAATGCCCCATTCAACCGCTTTTTCCGGATTTGCCGTCAGCGCAACGCACTGCCCTTGCGGATCATCAACGCCGCCCTCGCGCATCCATTCAACCGCGCTCGCCGCATTCAACAGGGTTTCGGTCGTCGTGAATGTCTTGGATGCAATCGCGAGCATCGTTTTGGCGGGGTCCATATGCTTGACGGCCTCTGCAAGCGCGGCGCCGTCAATGTTCGATACGATCTGCACATCAAGCTGCGCGTCTTCACGGCCCAGCGCATCGACCATCAATTTCGGCCCAAGCGCGGAGCCGCCAATTCCGACATGGAGCAAATGCTTGATCTCGCCAAACGCGCCTGCTTCAATAGCCTCGATCAACGCGCGCATCCGCCGGTGCAGCGCCTGCGCCTGTTCTACGCTATCCGCTGCTCCATTGCCGCGTTCTGCGGTATGCTCGGCCGCGCGGCCCTCGGTCGGGTTTACGATATCCCCTTCAAACAGGGCTTTTCGCCGTTCAGGCAGTTCAGCCGCCTCGGCATATTGGCTGAATTTATCGAGCAACGCGCTATCCAGATGCGTCTTACTAAAATCAAATCTTATGCCTGATTGTGAAATAGTCATCGCCTCGACCCGCGCTGTATCGGCGGCAAACAGATCGGTCAGCGTCGCGCTGGATTGATGTGTGATAGCGTCCCAAATCTGCGAACTCATCTTGTATTTTGCTCCTGCCCGAATTGCGCGGCTAATCGTCATTGTCACTGGCCAATAGCGCGCCCCGACATTAGAAGGCCAGACGAACTTCGAGGTGAACGGGAAAATTATGAAAAAAAATTCGGCCGAAAGGTCCGCTGCTGCGCAGGAAGAGGCGGCCACGTCCGAATGGAAAGATTTCGGTATTTTCCTCCTGAAGCTGGCTGCATTCATGTTTATCCTTCGCAGCTTCATCGTGTCGCCGTTCAATATTCCGTCTGAATCGATGCAGCCGCGCCTGCTTATTGGCGACTATCTGTTGGTGACGAAATGGAATTATGGATACACCCGCTATTCATTACCGTTCAGCCTGCCGCTGGTGCCGGGGCGGATTTTCGCCAATGAACCGGATCGCGGCGATGTCGTTGTTTTTAAAGCACCGCCAAATCAGCGTGATGACTATATAAAGCGCGTCGTTGGCCTGCCCGGTGACGTGGTGCAGGTGCGCGGCAGCAATCTGGAATTGAACGGGCTGGCCGTGAAGAAGGATCGGATCGCCGATCTGGTTATCCCTGTGACTGATAATATGATTGAGGCTTCGCGAATAGACGGCACTGATACCGCCTGTTACCGTCCGACATTTGAAGAGACGGCGAAGGAAGGCGGCCTACAATGCCGCTACCCGCAATATCGCGAAACGCTTCCCGGCGGGCGCAGCTATAACATCCTTGATCTTACGTTAAGCGGTCCGGGTGACGATACGGAGCCATTTGTCGTGCCGGAGGGCCATATGTTCCTAATGGGCGATAACCGCGATCGTAGCTCTGATAGCCGCTTTCCCGCACAACAGGGCGGAGCGATTGGCATTGTGCCGCAGGAAAATCTTGTGGGCCGGGCATGGGTGACGGTGTTTTCAACCGATGGCTCTGCACATTGGCTGCTGCCGTGGACATGGTTTAGCGCCGCACGGTGGGACCGCATCGGCGACGGTTTTTAATGGATGACGCACGGCAAAGCTGGATCCGCGCGCTGATCGGCAGCAGCATCGAAGATATGGCGCTGTACGAACGCGCGCTGACGCATGGCAGCACGGGCAAGGCCGATTATCAACGGCTCGAATTTCTGGGTGACCGCGTGTTAGGTCTTGTGATCGCCGACGCCTTGTATCAGCATTTCCCCGATGAAGCGGAGGGGCGGCTGTCGCACCGTTTGAACGGGCTGGTATCGGGCCATGTCTGCGCACAAGTGGCCCGTGCGATTGATCTGCCCGATCACATCATTATCGGCAAGCAGGCCCGCGACGATGGCGCGCGTGACAGCGACAATGTCCTTGGCGATATTATGGAGGCGA
>ENA-ORXU01000575-ORXU01000575.1-marine-metagenome-genome-assembly--contig:-NODE-575-length-40557-cov-7.612722_pt1 | contig 40557 bp, 33 predicted proteins | sample MGYA00237869_ERZ511484 | MGnify/ENA metagenome assembly ERZ511484 | reverse complement strand
GACAAAGCTCACATCGCGATTAAATTCGTTTTAAATTGAATAAAATTTAACCCTGAAAGATCAACAGACCCTAGTAACTGTTTTATGGGAGGCAATAGATTGTAGACTTAAGCTTTAATCATCGTCGAATTTAATAACAAAACATTTAGTTAGAGGTATTATACCAATTGAAATAATGAATTAGTCACTTAGAGCTGCATTAGAAAACTTAGAACAAACGAAATAATTTAAGCATAGCAAGCTTTGTTTCATTTATTTCGTGAAGTTATCAGTGTTCTAATGAGCTCCCAAGGGCGATAATTCAATTGGTATTGGTTTTTTGGGTTTGTTTTTTGTAGCAATAAGTTTGGTTTTTGTACGAGGCATCGTCATTGGTTTATGGTTATTTCCCATAAAATACTGGTAACGCGGTATAAATACCAAACTTATGCTGTTCAAGCATCTACTTAAAAGCGACTTACTCTTCTGATTCAGCTATTTCAGCATTATGGTACACGTTTTGTACATCATCACAATCGTCTAACATCGCCATGAATTTCTCAAAATTAGCAATATCTTCTTCATCCGTTATTTCAGTATAGGTTTGCGGAACAAAGGTAATTTCTTCAACCTCTAGGTCATACTCGGGCATACTTTCAGAGAATGAGGTTTTAATTTTAAAGAATTCGGTATGAGGAGCAAATACGGTAATAATACCGTCTTCAAGTTCAACGTCAGTTACATCAATTTCAGCCATTAAAAGGTGCTCAAATACTGACTCATCGTCATCACCTTTAAAAGCAAAAACAGCTTGATGAGCAAACATGTGTGAAACAGTACCAGAAGAACCTATTTTAGAATTTGTTTTAGTAAAACACTGACGAACATCCTTTATTGTTCTGTTACCGTTATCGGTTAGGCAATCAATAATTACCATACAACCCCCAGGTCCGTAACCTTCGTAACGAGACTCGCTATAATCTTCGCCACCAGCACCTTTGGCTTTTTCAATCGCTTTATCAATAACGTGAGTAGGGACTTGATCTTTTTTAGCTTTTTCAATTAAGCGACGAAGAGATAAATTGCTATCAGGGTCGGTGCTACCATTTTTAGCACACACATATATTTCTTTACCGTATTTTGAATATACTTTAGTTTTGGCACCCTGAGTTTTAGCCATTGATAGTTTACGGTTTTGGTAAGCTCTTCCCATCTTTAATCAGTCTCTTTATTTAACGCAATAATTTACCCTAGATTCTACCAGTGAAAGGCTAGTTTTGACTAGTGCATAAGAGAAATTGCCCTAATAACTGTTTTTATTTATCACTTAAAAAAGTCGTTTTAACCCAGTCAGCAAATATAGCTAGCTCAGGTTTAGCTTCTAAATTTTCATGCTGAACCAAATAATAACGATCATTAGTCACTAATTCGTCCTCAAATAATTTAACGAGTAGACCCTCATTAAACCAAGCTTCACTCATTGGTAACGGTATTAACGCTATTCCCATGCCTTGTTGAGCGGCACGAGCAACACCAAACATGCTATCAAATTGAATTATTTGTTTAGGATCAAAATCTTGAATACCAACTTTTTCAGCCCATTGATGCCAAGACCAAGGTCTAGAACGGTGCAAAATGAGGGGGATTGATTTTAGAGCCTTAAAACCACTGGCTTTCCATTTACTATAAACAGCATTGCTACACGCTGGTGCGTATCTAATTGGAAATAAATCATGTACTACATTCGCGTTAGGCTTGCCATTTGCCAGTACAATGGATAAGTCAGCAATTTGACATGGCTTGGAGCCAGACTTTACTGTTTCAAGCTGTAAGTTAATAGTGGGATTATCTTCCGCCCATGCACTTAATCGCGGGATAAAAAGTTCACTTGCAAAAAACTCTGGCAAACTAATAACAATATTTTTATTTTGCTGACTATTGGTAAAATCAGATATAGTTGCTTCAAGTTGATTTATTAACGGGTTAACCGATTGATAGAATTGTTTTCCTGCCGAAGTTAACTCAATTGCACGAGTTTGACGTTTAAATAAAGTAATACCTAATTGTTCCTCAAGCTGTTTAATTTGATGGCTAACTGCTGAGGGAGTTAAAAAAAGTTGTGAAGCAGCATGTTTAAAACTTAAACATTTGGCAGCAATACAAAAAGACCTTAGGCCTCTAATGGGGGTTTGAATAGGCATATTATTTACATCAAGTTAATTACATCAAGTTAATTACGTCAATAATTTTAAGCAATTATTGAACCGGTTAGTTAATTTTTATTTAGTCTCCCTAAAATAATTACTTAGGTTAATAAATTTAATTTACTCGCTTTTTTCTATTGTGATGAACATTAATGGTGCGTTGTATAACACAGCTATGCACCAGATTGACTCTCTTATGCAGAATACCAATAAAGCATTCAACCCTCTATTCATAATTATTTGTAAGTAAAAAAGGACGCACTAAGGCGTCCAAAAATAAACAACTGTTATAATAATTGAGGGAGACTTCAAAAACAACGCAACTCTAGTAATACTTGAGAATCGTTACAAGTGTTAAGAAATCAACTAATGAGTGAGTTTTATTAACCTGAGAGTAAATTTAAATAATTTTAAGTTAGATGATTCTTACAGAGTTATAAATATCTCAACGCCGAATTTGTTATAAAATAAGGCGATTTCGTGTTACAGCAATATCATTCAATTTTATACACTCGTGGGCAAGTTTATTAATCTTTAAAGTGATATTTTTTAAGTTAAGTGTTTATTTTTAAATACAAACCCATGCTGATTCTAATAATATTTCGCATAGCGCTATAAATAACATCAAACAAAAATAATATTACATTAAAAAGGTAAATATAAACCACCCATTTTATTGTTTTAGGACATTACCTGTATGACTTTACTGCCAAACGTTTTTATTAGCATTTTCGTTGCTCTTTTTGCATTAACATTTATTGGATGCAGCGATACTAATGTATCAACTCAAAAAAACTTACTTGAACACGTTAATTTATCAACGCAAAAAAGCCTTTTAGAACAAAATAAAAAAGTGCTTATTTTTAGTAAAACCACCGGTTGGCGACATCAATCTATTGAAAAAGGTACTGAAAAACTGAGTAAAGCTTTACAAGAAAAAGGTATAACAGTTAGCGCCACAGAAGATGCTAGTATATTTAATGACACTGATCTTTCAGGTTTTTCAGCGCTCATTTTTTTAAATACTACTGGTGATATTCTTAATTCACAACAGCAAATTGCTATGGAGCGTTACATACAAGCTGGAGGTGGTTATGTAGGAATTCATTCCGCAACCGATACTGAAACAGCCGGTGAATGGACTTGGTATAGGCGTTTAGTGGGTGCCGTTTTTAAGAGCCACCCTGGGACCCCTTCAAATGTACAAAATGCCAAACTAAAAGTGCTTAGAAAAGATCACCCATCTACCGCTGACCTACCTGATTATTTTAATATAGTAGATGAATGGTACGATTTTAAAAGCTTATCAGATCGCCGAGTTGATCTTATCACCGTTGATGAAAAATCTTATAATGGTGGGGGGCATGGGGTTTATCATCCTATTGCTTGGTATCATGAGTTTGATGGCGGACGCTCTTTTTATACCGGAGTGGGGCATAACGCGAGTAACTTTAGCCTTCCTCACTTTATGAAACATTTATTAGGTGGTATTGAATACGCCATTGGTGAAAATAAACGTGATTACGAAACATCTAGACCTGAACCTAACCGTTTCGTAAAAGAAGTATTAATAGAGAAATTAAACGAACCCGTAAGCTTAGACTTAACCAAAGATGGGAATACCGTTTTTTATGTTGAGCGAAAAGGTCAAGTTAATAAAGTAGATATAGCCAATGGTGTTAAAACTAAAATAGGGGAAATTGAGGTGTTTTCACCGGATGGTTTTGGTGAGTTTGGCTTATTAGCTTTAGCACTCGATCCCAATTTTAGTACCAATCAACATATTTTCTTTATGTACAATATTCCGTCAACTGTTCCTGACGCAGGTCCTTTACAAATTGTATCGCGATATACGTTAAATGGCGGCCAATTAGATTTAACTACCAGAATTGATTTACTCAATGCACCTAGTGAAGATAATTGTTGTCATACCGGTGGTAATATGGAATTTGATGCCAAAGGAAACTTATTTATTGCCCTAGGTGATAACTCTGTTCCATTTGCCTCTTATGGTATTGGTCCTTCGGACTTTAGAGAAGGAAGAGCAGCACATGACTCTTTGCGTTCATCAGGAAATACACAAGATTTTCGCGGTAAAATATTACGTATTACACCTCAAAAAGACGGTACTTATACTATCCCAAAAGGTAATTTATTTTCAAATGCGGCGGTAGGAAAACCTGAAATTTATGTTATGGGCACTCGCAACCCTTACACTATTGCGTTTGATGATAAGGAACAAACATTGTACTTCGCAGATGTAGGTCCAGACGCTAAAGGAGACAATGAAAAATATGGTTCAAAAGGGTTTGATGAAATAAATAAAGTGAAACAATCGGGTAATTTTGGTTGGCCTTTATTTATTGGTAATAACAAAGCTTATCGAGAGTTTGATTACGAAACACAAACATCAGGCGCATGGCATAATCCGCTCAACCCGTTAAACAAATCGCCACGAAATACCGGTGCTAAAAATTTACCCAGAGCTCAACCTGCTTACATATGGTATCCATATAGCCATACTGATATTTTTCCTGAATTAGGTGCCGGCGGACGTAATGCATTAGTTGCTGGTGTTTACCGTACGAGTAATAGCCATGGTGCGAGTGCTTTACCTAAATACTACGAAGATGGTTTGTTTATATCTGACTTCATGCGCAGGTGGATAAAAGTTGTTTTTAGTGATGAAAATGGTGATATTTATAAAATTGAAGAGTTTATGCCTGATGCTGAATTTATTGCTCCCATAGATTTAAAATTTAGTAGTAAAGGTGAATTATTTATTTTGGAATATGGCTCAAGATGGCACGCAGGTAATGTAGATGCAAGATTATCGCGCGTTGTTTATACCGGTTCTGGTAACCGAAGCCCCAAGGCCAATATAGATATTACTCATACTCAAGGCGTTGTGCCTTTTGAAGTTAATGCCTCCGTCAACGGTTCTACAGATCCTGATAACGATCCATTAACGTTCACATGGAAAATTACGGCTTTAAACCCAAATCAAACACCAAGTGAAGCCGACTATGCTCAAGCTAAAATTTATACAGGTAAAGACGTTACATTTAATGTAGAAAGCCAAGGTCGCTTTGGATTACTTCTCGTGGTAACTGATAATCAAAATGTTAGTGATAACAGCTATAAGTTATTAGAGGTGGGCAATGCGCCTCCGGTTATTGATATTAACATTGAAGGTAATAAAAGTTTTATTTGGCGAGATCAAGCGTCTGTAAAATACTCGGTAAGCATTGTAGATCTTGAAGATGGTACTATCACACAAGATTCTACTGATTTTACTAGAGTAAATATTGCTTTTAACAAAGTTGAAGCAAAAAGTGCAGAAAAAGCGCTAGGTCACTTAGCCAATGACCCTTTTGGTCCTGGTCGAGCGGCAGCTAAGAAAAATCTATGTACAGGTTGTCATCAAGAACAAGATAACTCTGTTGGACCTTCTTTTGAAAAGGTCGCTACCAAGTATGCTTCACTTAAAGATCCAGCGGCTTATATAAAGCAAACCATAGCTACTGGAAGTACCGGAAAATGGGGTTATCATCAAATGCCAGCACACGACTTTTTATCTGATGAAATACGAGAAACACTTGCCCAATATATATTATTACTTAAGTTAAAAGCACCAAGTTTGCCGCTAAAGGGGCGTTTACCTGAAATAGATGACAATAAAACCTATTCATTAATCGTTAGTTATAAAGACAAAGGTAACCAAGCACTCTCAGCAATTAAAAAGCAAAAAACGCATACATTTATTGCTCCTATTGTTAACGCTGAAACTATATTTAAAGCTGCAGGTAAACTTAAAGGCGTAGAGATTACACGAGCAAAAAATAAAACGCTATTAGTTTCAGGTAGTGATGTTGTAATTCCATTAGGTGAATACGATTTAACCGGAGTTAAAGGGATAACCATATTACAAGAATATAAACCTGAGCTATATAAATACAGTGAATTTCAGCTTCGAATTGGAAGTGCTACGGGTGAACTTATAGCCTCTGGTAAGTTTGATCATAACAATAAAAAGCGAGGCGATAGGATGTTGTTAACTTTACCTCTTGGCGTGATTGATAAAATGTCATCCATTACTTTAGTGGTTAAAGCGGATGGTGCAAACAGTGATATATTGACAGCCAATATAGCGTCATTCACTTTTTTGAACAAGTAAGGGAGTCATTCATTAATTCAATTAGTGGTCATTAAATAAGTTAATTAGTGACCTTCTCTAAGGTAATTGAGTGGTCAACTTAATGTAATTGTCCAATTTTATCGCTAAGTGATCAATTCATTAATTCAATTGGTATTAAACGCTGCCGATTTTATATCAGCCTTAAATAAATAAATAAATAAAATCAAGATCAGATCAAACCAAAGTTGTAAGCAAAAAAAGACCTGTAAAAATAATTTTACGGATCTTTTTTTATCTCGTATAAATCTGGGGTTTAGGTCATAAGCGTATAAAATATAAGATTAATTTAACTAATTGTATTACAGGTTTTTAGTTAATTTAGCGGTGAATACTGTACCTCGGTTAGAAAAGCCTACTGATTCTTCATAGCTGTTATCGAGCAGGTTGTTTGCACTAAATGCAAATACTAATGATGGGTCTATTTTCCAGTTTACGGCTACATCTACACGAGCAAACCCTGCCATGTCAATGCTGCCAGTAGGAACTGAGCTATCAAAATAGCTACCATTAAAGGTTATTCGCGATAATAAAGACACATTGTTTAATGGTTTATAGTCTATTTGAATGCCGCCTTTAAGCTTAGGTCTTCTGCGAAGCTCAACATTTTCATCAAAGGTATTTAGTGATAAATAACCAATATTTGCTTTTGCATATAAATCATTGCTTAATTTTACGTTTAACGAAAATTCTGCACCTTTAGCGCGTACCTTAGATCGGTTCACATTTGTGAAAGCCTCAGGATCAAAATCAACTAAATTTTTATAGGTATTTTGATAAAGGCTAAAACGGGTAGTTAATTCATAGATATTAAATGAACTGTTTAATCCTAAATCGTAGTTTTCACTCAGTTCAGGTTTTAATGCAGTATTACCGACAAGAGGGTGACCTAGTGCAAAAAAACTAGGCAATTTAAAGCCTTCACTATATTGTGCTGTAAAAGCATGGTCGGATGATATGTGATATTGACCTAACGCACGATAATTTGTAACACTAAGTTCTCCGGCTTGATCATGTCGGATACCCGCAGTTAAAGTGAATTCGCTAGTCGGAGCTAAAGTTGTTTCTGCAAAAAAAGCCTCATTGTGTCGTGTTAATGTGTACGCGGCTGGCACTGGAGAACCAAAGTCTATAGTGCTATCCATACCGCCATCTTCATCAGAAATTGTGGCGCCTAACGCCATTTTTACACTGGCAGAATGGGCATAATTTGCCGTCAAACTAAAGTCGGTTCTTTTATAATGCGAATTTAGTTTAATCGCTGGTACACCATTTAGCTTACCTTCCGCTATTCCGGGGTTTAAAGAAGTCTCTTCTCGTTTAGTATTTGCAGCATTAAATTTTATATTGAATTTTTTATTAAGCTGGTGCCCAATATTGGCACTGGTATTTGTTTGAGTAAAATCTCTTACTTCGGGGGAGCGTATAACGGCTAATCGATCTCCACCGCTATCTTCAGGAAAAGTTTCTCCTTGTCCATCAACATAAAATACACCTAAATCCCAACGGGTAGTCGTATTTTTAATTGAACGAATTGAAGCATTTATAGCTGAACGATTAAAAGCAGAGCCAAAATAACTATCGTCATTATTTTGATAAGAAGCTAAAAAGTTAACATCTGCAACATTGCTTAATTCTGCCCCTAAATGAATGCTGCCGGCAGTAACATTGTTTGAGCCAGCAGTTAAGCTAACACTGCCTATTTTATTGGCACTGTATTTTTTAGTTGTAATACTTACGATACCTGCAAGGGCGTCACTCCCTTGTACGGTTGAGTAACCTCCGTAATACACATTAACACTCTCGACCATTTCAGGATCTATGGTGCCTAAATCAAATGCGCCACCACGGCTGTTTGTTGGGTCGTTAACCTTTACACCATCAATAAGAATAACTACAAAATTAGCGTCACTCCCCCTTAATGATAAAAAAGTTAAGCCAGCACCACCACCTTGTTCGGTAATATCAATACCGGGCACACCACGTAAAATATCAGCAAAGCTTGTGGGAGTTAGTGCGGCAATTTCGTCGGCACTTATAGAAAAGCTGGGTATAATCTTGGCTGAGTTTACATCAGTAAGGTGGGTGCCAATAACGGTTAATGTTTCAATATGATTAACAGCGGCTATACAGCTATAAGAAAAAGGTACGGTTAAGCATAAGGTTGTTAGTTTTAAGGTAAAGTGAGTTAATAATTTTTTTTTCATAATAGTGTAAGGGTGCAATATTGAATACCCTTTAAGACCTTAGTTATTATAGTTATAGAAATAGTTGTTTTTTATGTATTAGTAACTGGTTTAGAAAAGAAATCAATTTATTAAAAGAAATCTTTTTTATAAACTATATTTGGTTGGTAATGAGACTAATTCACCAATAATACCATGAACATACACATAAGCTTCTAGAGGATTTTAAAAGTTACTTTCTGTGCGATTTTAATCTATTAAATTTATTGTTTTAACACTGTTACAGCTATGAGGTTTTATTGGTTTCGTTAAAGTAAAATTTAATATTTCGGCTTAAAATTAAAATTAAAACTACAAGCTATAACGTTAATCTTCAATGTTAATATAGTGGTGATCAATATAGTGATAATTGAAGAACAACGTTATAGCGATTATCGCTATTTTATACCAAGAATATGGTTATTTAGAGCTTTATCAGTTCCCATGCCAGCAAAATCATCAAAGGCTTTTTCTGTAGGTCGAATTAAATGTTTTTTAACAAAGTCAGCTCCTTCACGAGCGCCATCTAAAGGGTGCTTAATACAACATTCCCATTCAATAACGGCCCAACCATCAAAACTATGTTGGGTAAGCTTGCTAAAAATTCCTGAAAAATCAACTTGTCCATCGCCTAATGATCTAAAACGCCCAGGTCTATCAATCCAACTCTGGTAGCCACCATAAACACCACTTCGACCAGAAGGAGTAAACTCTGCATCTTTTACATGAAATGCTTTAATACGTTCATGGTAAATATCAATAAAGGCTAAATAATCAAGCTGTTGTAAAACAAAATGGCTAGGATCATACAAAATATTAGCGCGAGGGTGGTTGCCGGTTGCCTCTAAAAAGCGTTCAAAGGTTACGCCATCATGTAAATCTTCTCCGGGGTGTAGTTCGTAACAAACATCAACACCTGCTTCGTCAAATGCATTTAAAATAGGTAACCAACGACCCGCAAGAGCTTTAAAACCTTGTTCAACTAAGCCTTGGGGGCGCTGAGGCCAAGGGTACATGGTATGCCATAATAAAGCACCCGAAAAACTAGCATGACTGTTTAAGCCAAGCCTTTGGCTGGCTTTGGCTGCGGCCATCATTTGTTTCATTGCCCAATGTGTACGAGCCGAGGGATTATTTTTAACTTGTTCTGGGGCGAAACTATCAAACATTTTATCGTAGGCAGGATTCACCGCAACAAGTTGACCTTGCAAATGGGTTGAAAGCTCAGTGATCACTAAGCCATTTTCAGCAGCTATACCGGTTATTTCGTCACAATAGTCTTGGCTGTCGGCGGCTTTTAATAAATCAAAAAAGCGAGCATCCCAACTTGGCACTTGTATGCCTTTAAAACCTAAACTACTTGCCCATTGGCATATTCCAGGAAAATTATTAAATGGTGATTCATCACCTGCAAATTGTGCAAGAAATATTGCTGGACCTTTTATTTGTTTCATAACGACTCCTGTAAACTAAATTCTTGCCATTTTGTTTCTTTTTTACTGGCTGAAACTGCATTACTAATAAATGCCATACCTCTTATGGCTTCATTAATTCCGGGTACGTCAAACTGCTCATTTGTACAATTTTCACCTAAATTAAACGCGCTAATTTGGCGAGAAAAATTAACATAAATATTAGCAAAAGCCTCTAAATATCCTTCCGGATGACCTGCTGGCGTTCGCATCGCTTGTTGAGCAGCTTCACAAAACTCGCCAACACCGGTGCGAATAAGTTGAGTGGGCTTTGTATTGCTACGTATCCATAAGTTATTAGGTTCTAGTTGAGACCAATCAAGGCTTGTATGTTCACCATAAATTCGTAGGCGTAAGTTGTTTTCTTCTCCTACGGCTATTTGGCTTGCCATTAATATCCCTTTACAACCGTTGTCAAAACGTAATAATACAGTTCCATCGTCGTCTAATGCTCTGCCATCTACAACGGTATTTAAATCTGAACATAATTGCGTTATTTTTAATCCTGATACATATTCAGCTAAGTTTGCTGCGTGCACGCCAATATCTGCCATGCAGCAACTTATGCCTAGTTTAGGATCTAAACGCCAACTGGCTTGTTTACTACCTTCATCATCTTTAGAAGCCAACCAGCCTTGACTGTATTCAACAACAATTTTTCGTATTTTACCTAATGCTTCAGTAGCAACCAAATGACGAGCTTGTTTAATTAACGGGTAGCCATTGTAGGTATGAGTTAAACCATATAAACAACCGGTTTTTTCAATAATCTGTTTAAGTGATAAAGCCTCTGCTAAATTAAAGGTTGCGGGTTTATCTGAAAGTACATGAAAACCATAATCCATTGCCATTTTAGCAACCGGATAATGCAGATGATTGGGAGTTACTATGGCAAAAAAATCAACTTTTTCATTGGCAGGACGTTTAGCCTCTACTTCAAACATTTTTTGATAATGGGAATAACATCTATCGGCTGAAATACCTAAACTCAAACCAGAAGATAAACACTTCTCGGCATTAGAACTAAATGCGCCACACACCAATTCTATCTTGCCATCCATAAAAGCAGCAATACGGTGAACACCACCAATAAAAGCACCTTCGCCACCGCCAATCATACCCATGCGTATTTTTTTATTTGAGCTATTTGTCATTAGTACTCCAAAGAGTTTGGCACTAACATTTTGTTGATCCTTAACATCATGTTAATGGTAAATAATTAATTATGTCTATAAATTAATTCTATAAAGAATAGTGAAAATAACGGTAGTATGAAATCGGTTTTTAATGTGATAATTTCGGCGTTTAGACTATCGTATTAACTACTGTTAGACTGAGCAATGAACAAATTTTTAGTGAGTAAATTGTTCTTCAAAAAAGTTACTCGACTATACCGTTAAACTAAAAGCGCTTGAGAAAAATTTGATGAAACCCACAGAAAAACAACAGCTTCTGCAAATGTTTAATTTGTTGCCCGATGTTTTGTTTTGGGTAAAAGATATTAATAGCCGAATAGAATATGCAAATACAGTGTACTTAGAACAGGTTGGTATTAAAAATTTAGAGCAAGCATTAGGTAAAACAGACTATGATTTTTTTCCGTCTCATATTGCTAAACAATTTATAACTGATGATAAAAAAGTTATGGAAGGTGAGCTTGTTACCGACAGAGTAGAACTAAATTCAGATCAAAAAGGTAACATTGCTTGGTTTTTAACATCCAAACGGCCAATTTTTGACGAGCATGGCAACATTACTGGCTCGTATGGGATTACTCGACATTTAGAAAAAAACTTTCAAGTATTGTCTGATATTCAAGCGATTAATGCGCCAGTAAACTTCATAAAAGAAAATTTTACTACAGACATAAAAATTCAACAGTTAGCTGACGTCGCTTTTTTATCGGTGAGTGCTTTAGAAAGACGATTTAAAAAATATTTAAGAAAAACACCCAAACAATTTATTAATCAAATACGATTAGAGCATGCAAGGCGATTATTAATTGAAACTCAATTACCTATTTCAGAAGTTGCCTTTCAGTCAGGATTTATTGAACACAGCTATTTTAGTAAACAATTTAAATTGTTATTTGATGAACAGCCCTCAGAAGTAAGAAACCAAAATCTTTCAATAACCATAAAGTTATAAATCCCCTAACATGACTTAAATAACCAGAGTTTGTATAATTAATTTTTAAGTCAATGACATTTAAATAGTATGTAAGTGCACACGACAGTGATGATAGCTTATTCGCTATCAAGTCACTCGCAATAGCGACTAATTGGATAAGCAGAAGAACATAATATTACGTCCCATAAAATTCTATTTTGCTGTTTGCTTCAATTTTAAATCAACAACTTCTCATTTAACTTGAAATAATGTTCGTCGTATTTGTTAGCGTAGTTATCGCATTAAGTGGGTTAAAATTAGCAATATTTGCTACAAAGGAATTAATTTTAAATGCAAATACTGTTCTATTTTTGTCTGAAGGTATAACAATTACAAGCATTGAATTAATTATGGTGTTTTTTATACCTGTTTTTATTGTTGCAATCGCTCCCGTTATAATGTCATTTAATGGAGCAAAAAAGCCATCAATAAATTGAAATTCCGGAACTTTTTTTATTAACGTCTTGTTAGATGAACAATTAAAGTTTGGCCACCTACCATCGTATTTACTATACAAAAACTCAATAAGAGATGGATTACTAAATGAAAATCAACATCGGAAAAGTGTGTACAGTCATACTATTGCCACTAGCATTAATATCATCTGCTAATGCTTCAGCAATAAAGCAAACTAAAGGCGATTTTGAAGACAAATTTCGCCAGCTAGAGGAAGTTTTACCTACTCCAAACGTATATAGAAATGCGGCAGGTGAACCCGGTGAAAATTACTGGCAACAACGAGTTGACTACAAAATAAAAGTTAAGCTTGATGAAGAAAAACGCAGACTAACAGGGAGTGAACAAATAACGTATCAAAATAACTCCCCTTATCGGTTAAAATATTTGTGGGTGCAACTCGATCAAAATATTTTCAAAGAAGACTCTATTGCAAATGTGGCAAATAACTTTGGTGGTATAGGGCGACGAGGCCCATTTACCGAAGCTGGCGATGCTGAAAATGTAGCCAAAATTAGTTTAGGCGAATTACGTCGTCAACAATTTATCACCGATAACGAACTTGGTTATGAAATTAGCGCGATAAAAGATTACCTAGGAAAAAAACTAAAATTCACCATTGTTGGTACACAAATGCGTATCGACTTGCCCAAGCCGCTTAAATCAGGTGAACAAACTCAATTCTCCATTGATTTTGCCTTTAACATTGTTGAAGAAGATGCAATGTCTGCGCGCTCTGGATACGAACATTTTGAAAAAGATGAACGTAAAGGAGGTAATGATATATTTTTATTAGCTCAATGGTTTCCCCGTCTTCATGCTTACACAGATTACGAAGGTTGGAATAACAAAGAGTTTTTAGGTCGAGGCGAGTTTACTTTAGAGTTTGGCGATTACGACGTTGAAATTGATGTACCTGCTGATCATATAGTTAGCTCTACTGGCGTGTTAACTAACTCTGAAGATGTGTTAACCAGCACACAGCGTCAGCGCTTAGAAAAAGCAAAAACGGCTAAACGTCCAGTCTTTATTGTTACAGAACAAGAAGCATTAGAGAACGAAAAAAAGGGCACCAATTCACGTAAAACGTGGAAATTTAAAGCCGACAACGTACGAGATTTTGCTTGGGCATCATCGCGTAAATTTATGTGGGATGCTAAAGGTTACGATCAAGGTGGTGACGATATGCCATTAGTAATGGCAATGTCATTTTACCCTAAAGAAGGGGGAGACCTTTGGAAAAAATATTCAACTGAATCAATAATACACACAATGGATGTATATTCTCGTTACTCTTTTGACTATCCATATCCTACAGCTCAATCAGTTAATGGCCCTGTAGGTGGAATGGAATATCCCATGATCACCTTTAATGGACCACGTACAGAGTTACAAGACGATGGATCTCGTACATATTCTCAAGCAGAAAAACGATTTTTAATTGGTGTTGTGATACACGAAATAGGACATATTTATTTCCCCATGATTGTCAACTCAGATGAGCGACAATGGACATGGATGGATGAAGGACTAAACAGTTTTTTAGACGGTGTGGCAGGTCGAGAATGGGATCCAACTATCCCTTGGGGTGTAGAACCAAGAGACATCACAGGATATATGAAGTCTCAAAATCAGGTGCCAATTATGACACAATCTGACAGTGTTTTACGTTTAGGTCCTAATGCTTACACAAAACCCGCTGCTGCTCTTAATATTTTAAGAGAAGTTATTTTAGGGCGAGAACTATTTGATTTTGCATTTAAAGAGTACTCAGTTAGATGGAAATTTAAACGTCCTACCCCATCAGATTTCTTTAGAACCATGGAAGAGGCATCAGGAGTTGATTTAGACTGGTTTTGGCGCGGATGGTTTTACTCAACAGACCATGTAGATATCTCTATTGATAAAGTATTCAAAATGCGTTTAGATACACACAATCCCGATATTGACTTTGGACGTTTACGCCAAGTTGAATTAGACAAACCTTCATCATTATTTGTAGAGCGAAATAAAGCAGAAGGAAAAAAACTATGGGTTGATATTAACTCAGACGTAACAGACTTCTACGACGAAAATGATCGCTTCACAGTCACCAACAAAGAGCGTAACAAGTATAATAAATTCATAAAAGATTTAAAACCTTGGGAACGTAAAGCATTAGATCGTGCCGTCAAAGAAGACAAAAACTACTACGTTTTAGAGTTTTCAAATGTAGGTGGATTAGTTATGCCAATTCTTCTAGAGCTTACTTACAAAGATGGTTCAAAAGAAAACCAATATGTACCTGCTGAAATTTGGCGTCGTACACCTAAACAAGTTCGTAAGCTAATCGTAACTGAAAAAAATAAAGAGCTGGTTGGTGTAACCGTAGATCCTGGTTGGGAAACTGCTGATGTTGATGTAGAAAATAACCATTATCCTCGTCAGATTATACCTACACGTGTTGAAGCGTATAAAGCTAAAAAACGTAGCGGTAAAGTACATCGAGACATAATGCAACATATAAAAACAGAATTAAAAACAGACGAAGAAGACGAAGATTAAAACATAATTAAAAAAGGAAAATAAATGCCTAAAGCTTTAAGCATTATATTAGCCTTTTTTTTGTTAACGTGCGCAAATAACGTATTTGCGCACCAACAAAAATCGGCTGAAACAACGGTACTTTTTAACAAGCAATCAGGACAATTAGAAGTGTCGCATAGATTCTATATGCACGACACTGAACATGCTGTTCAAACATTGCTTGATAAAAAAGCGGACATTATAAATTCAGAAAAAACTCAACAACAGTTTGCTAACTACGTAGCTAAACAATTTATTATTCGTACTTCAACTAACGAAATATTGCCTCTTTCAGATGTGGGTTTTGAAGTGGAAGGAAAGTTTTTTTGGGTGTATCAGGAAACTAAAATACCCAATAAGCTTAAAGGCATTAAATTATTTAATGGTGCTTTACGCGAACTTTGGCCTACACAAATTAACATGGTAAATATTGAAGGCAAAGGAGATGTTCGCACCTTATACTTTGATGATAATAAAGATTGGATATCAATGATATTTTAATAAATTAAGTGTTTTATATGTTTAACTACTCAGTATTAAAGGGATAGGATAGGATTGGCTGTTGCAGTTGCAGTTGCATTTGATTTTAGATAGGTTAACTTTAGCACTTAAAAAAGTTTTTCAACGTCCTTATCTGAAAGATCACCATTTCTTTACTTTGTTAGATAAATATAAGAATCACCTAAAAACAATAATAGCCTAGGTGAATCGGGTGATTACCTTACTATTTAATATTTCTTTTTAGCCATATTTTCAGTGGTATAAGCCAAGTTGAATCTGGTGTGTAAAAAGCGCCATGTTCCTTGCCAGTTGATATGGATATTTCTTTATAGGACTTGATAGTTTCAGGGTTTCTTTTCACTACATTATTACAAGAGCCTACACCGTCAGATGTTTCATAAATTGATAATAAGCTACCGTAAATCACTACTTCTTCATTTTTAGCTAAACGGCTTGTACAAGCGGCCATAATGGCATAATTCAATTCTTTATTAGCTAACGTACTTGATACTAAAGCAGTGATAAAACCACCACGAGAAAAACCTACTAATGTAATGTTTTTAGCTGGTACCCCCTGATTTAATAATGTTGTTATTTGTTTTGATAATAAATTAGCATAATTAACTGGATCTGTTTTTAAAGGGCGATGGTACGCAATTAAACTGTATTTCGGATCAGATAAAGCATTTTTAATCGCAGGAAAATCATATACCCCAAATCGATCATGTTTTGGGGTTTGATTTTTACCTTCAACAATAAGCCCATGGGAATAAAAAACGTAATGTTCATTTGTTTTTAGATCTTTAGGTGGATGATTTAATATACCTTCAGCGTTAGTGGAAAAATTTAAAGCTAGTGTGCATAGAATAAGGAGATGATTTTTCATTGAATGTTTATACCGATAATTGTTTTTACTGATAACTTATATGGGTATATAACTTTTAGCTATACGTAATCTAAGTATAAACCAACAATTATCACTAGTGCTAATACCCAGTTCGGATATTTAACCATCAATTAACTTACCCTAATAAATTACAAGCGCAATTTTTGCAGCCTATACGTCAACCCATTACCCTGTAGCAACGGATTAAATCCTTTTTACTCGTCCAAATTAACAAATACACGTTATATCAATAGATAAACCAATCAGAGCAAGTTTATTTGCCCTAGTTCAAATTAATGCCTTAGTTATGATGATGCAAATGGAGTGTATTTCGTGCCTATTAGTATTTTCATACATAAGGATTAAATCACGTATAAAACACATAATAGATGGGTTAGGGGGGCTTGTTGGTGTTAGTTAATTTAACGATAGAATTAAACCAATGGATACAAAAAAGCCCTAACCGAAGTTAGGGCTGCTTGCTTCCTTTGAGGAATGGTGCCGACTGCCGGAGTCGAACTGGCGACCTACTGATTACAAGTCAGTTGCTCTACCAACTGAGCTAAGTCGGCACACAAAGCTGTGTGCAATAAATTATTTATTTAAATATAAATTAATTTACTTTGGCACCGAGTCAATGTTTGTTTTATAAATAACTACTAACAAGCATGAACTCTGTAAAATGGTGCCCCGACCCGGATTTGAACCAGGGACACGAGGATTTTCAATCCTCTGCTCTACCAACTGAGCTATCGGGGCTTTTCAATGTATTCTATCTTTTAGGCTTTGCCTTGAAGACGGGCGCTATTAGACTGTTTTTCTTTTTATCAGTCAACACTTTTTTTATAAAAAAGTGTTGTTTGTTGTTTTTTTCTACTTGTTGGTGCCTTTAGCAGCGAAGTTAAGGCGAAAATTAAACAGCAAATCGATAAGTAATAATATTTAGTTTTTGTGATTTTTATTTTTTTACTGGAACGTAACCTTCAATTTCAGGCTCTTTTCCTTCAAAAAGATATTCTATCATGGCTTTTTCTAAGTAGGCGCGGTCATTAGGTTGCATCATGTTCATTTTATTTTCATTAATAAGCATGGTTTGTTTTTTTTGCCATAATGTCCACGCTTCTTTACTAATGTTGTCAAAAATTCTTTTCCCCACATCACCCGGATAAAGTTGAAAACCTAACCCTTCAGCTTCTTTGTTTAAGTGTTGACAAAAAACGGTATGACTCATAATGATGTTCTCTTAATTAAAGGCGATTAATAAAAATTAACTCGTAAGTAGGCTAATAAGCTTTTTGGTTGAAGCAGCTAAACCTACTGACGATTGTTTGGTTAGATCATACCATTGTTGTTGATCTATTTCGTTTATTTCATGTGTAGTTTTAGCGGTTAATTTTTCACAATCAATAATAACTGGGGTAATATCCAAATGAAAATGGCTAAAAGTATGCCTAAATTCTGGCAATACTTGTTTATTCATTTCTTTTAAATTAAGTGTGGTTATTAAATCGCTAATATTCTCTAACTGCTCAACTTCTACAAAGCACCATAAACCACCCCATATTCCAGTGGGAGGTCGTTTTTCCATTAGTACTTTATTGTTGACACGTGGAATAACCATAATGGTGCTTCGTACGGGAGTGACTTTTTTGGGCTTTTTTTGAGGGTAATTAGCTTGTTCGTTTAACGAGTAAGCTAAGCACCCCGATTGCAACGGGCATTCGTCACACTTGGGTTTGCTGCGGGTACAAATAAGCGCCCCCAAATCCATCATGGCTTGGTTAAATTGTGCTACCGATGCTTTGGGGGTAAGAATTTCAGTGATTGGCCATAAAGCTTTTTCGTACTTTGCTTGACCATTGTGTCCTGCAACGGTGTAGCATCGAGCTAAAACACGTTTTACGTTACCATCGAGTATTGGGTGGTGCTTATTTAACGCTAAACTTAAAATAGCTCCAGCGGTTGATCTACCAATACCCGGTAGAGCAACTACTTCTTCAATAGTTTGTGGAAATTCACCTTGGTATTGCTCTGCTATAATTTTTGAGGTTTTGTGTAAATTTCTTGCTCGGGCGTAATACCCTAAACCTGTCCAGTGATGCAATACAGTATCTTCATCAGCATTGGCTAAGTCGGTAACAGTAGGAAAGCTTTGCATAAAACGCTGATAATATGGAATAACCGTAGCAACTTGCGTTTGTTGCAGCATAACTTCGGAGATCCACACTCGATAAGGTGTTTTATTTTGTTGCCATGGTAGGTGCTTTCTACCTTGCTGGTTATACCATTGAACAACTTTTGCGCTAAATTTAAGCGCTGAACTGGGAGAGATTTTTATAGATTCTGTCATAGGGGCGTAGTGTAGCTAATAATGTTCGGTGGCTCAATTTGTTATTAAGCCGTTATTAGCATTAAATAATCTTGCAATAATTTGGTTAACCATTATCCTCTCGCCTATTAGTTAATTATATGATTTATAATACGGTGGGTTATACGATTGTTGATGTAACTCTAAAGCAATTGATAAACAGTTATCATTGCTTTTTAAATAAAATTAACTCGAAAATAGTTTACGAGCTATAAAGTTAAATTTTGATTTTAAAGCTATAAATTAACATTAAGGAAGTTAAATGAAAATTAATGCAAAAAACAGAAACCGTCGTTTACGTAAAAAATTACGAGTAGAAGAGTATCAAGAACTTGGTTTTGACATCGGTTTTAAGCTTGATGAAAATAGTACGGACGAGCAAGTAGAAACTTTTATGAATAAATTTTTTACTGAAGCGATTGAACCTCAAGGTTTAGGTTTTGGTGGTGAAGGCGATTCGTTGTGGCACGGCTTGGTTTGTACTCAAAAGCTAGGAAAATGTACTGAAGAGCATCGTGAAAGTGTTGAAAAGTGGTTGAATGAAAATGGTGCAACAGCCGTTTCTGTAAGCCCGTTATATGATGTTTGGTGGGCAGTATAAATTTTAGTGTTATTAGTCCTCCTTTATACCCAATACCCAATGAAAATTAAGAAATGTTATGAATGAAGAAAAAAAAACGGTAGTTACCTCAAAAGTTACACCTGAAGTGATTGAAAAAGATCCCCAAGAAACTAGCACTAAAGATACTCCCAAAGCTATTCACAAAACAATTGAACAAGCTGAGCAAGAAGGAAAGTATATTAGAAAAGTGCGTAGTTTTGTTAAGCGTGAAGGTAGGTTAACTAACGGTCAAGCAAAGGCGCTTGAGCAGTTTTGGGAAGTTATGGGCTTAAGTCATAGCGATGAAATGATTAATCCCGAGGTATTATTTGGTAATTCAAACCCTGTAGTATTAGAAATTGGGTTTGGTATGGGGAAATCGCTAGTTGAAATGGCTAAAAATGATCCTAAATTAAATTTTATTGGTATTGAAGTACACAGACCTGGTGTTGGTGCATGTATTTCTTTAGCTCAGGAAGAGTGTGTTAATAACCTTAAAGTGTACGAACATGATGCGATTGAAATATTAGCGGATTGTATTCCTGATGGTTGTTTGACTACGGTGCAATTGTTTTTTCCTGATCCTTGGCATAAAAAAAAGCATCATAAACGAAGAATTGTACAACCCAAATTTGTCGAAACTATTCGCCAAAAGTTAAAGTTAGGCGGTGTATTTCATATGGCAACCGATTGGGAAAATTATGCCGAATGTATGCTTGCAGATATGAGCACAGCACCAGGTTATAAAAATTTGTCGGAAACTAATGATTATGTTCCGCGCCCAGATAATCGCCCATTAACTAAATTTGAAAATCGTGGTCAACGCTTAGGTCATGGTGTTTGGGATATCCAGTTTCAACGCGTAAATTAACCATAAAATATAATTAACCTGATATGGTCGGTTAAACAACTTAACAAAGCTCTATGTTAAGAGCGCTTCAAGGTTAGCGCTTAACTTTACAAGGTAAAAGATATTGATATAATATGCATATACCTGTTACCAATCAAGATGCATACTTTAGAATGCTTGAGCGGCTATATTTATAGTATCAAACGCTTTTTTGATGGGTCTAAAATTAATTTACGCCGTGTTATTAAGTTTAGTCAGGCTTCTACTTCGATGTAGATCTTAGGTTTCGTTTGGAATGTGAAATCTGTTTTAAAATTGTCTTTGGTTCCCACACAGCCCGCATCTTAAATGATTTTAGGTATACAGTAGGTGGAAACTGCTAAAAAAACTAAGGGATGAGTTTATTGTTTTTTTATTAAATAATGTTAACTGAGTCCTTTATGAATATTATGCTCCACCCTTCCAAAGCTGAACCTAAACGTTTTAGAGTTCAAGATAAAGTCTTAGGCATACAAAAATACTTTAGCTTGAATGACAAAGCCTCTGCCGATAAATGTTATCAAGAGTGCTTGCAAAAGCGACAATACCGTACACTTCGCCAAGAGTTGCCAATTAATCAAATTTTTAATGAAGATGGCTCGGTTAAAGGCTTAAAACGAAAAACTCGAAACAGGAGTGATAGACCTTCGTATGAATGTCTTGAAATTCAACTCAATACGTATTCAGGTCAGAAAAAAACAGAAATAACACTTGCTCATAAAAGTTTTGAAGATGCATACAAACAGGCTCAAAAGAAAATACTTGCCATGTTAAATGTTGATGCTAGTTACGAAATTACTAAAATGTTCAATAAAACCAAAAGGCTGTACTGGTAACCTGTTTATCAAGACATGGTTTATCACAAGAGTATTTATCACTACATTTTTTATTACAACATTATAAATACTCTTGTTCGACATAAAAAAGGTGTTGGCTATTTTTTAGATTACCTGTGCTAATTAGCCATTGCTCGTCAATTATTTCATGAATTAACGCGGCTTTTAAAATGCGGCTTTTATATTGAGTCCAATAATATATTGAGGCTTGTTGATGTACGTTATTATTAGGATATAAATCTGATCGGTCTTCATCAAGGCGCTCAATTATTTTTGCTACGACTTTAGGCTTTATGTCTTTTTCAATGAGTATTTTAAACCGTGTATATTGCTTTGCTTTAACAAGCTGCCAAATTAGCCAAGCTAATATTAATAAGGCTATAACAACAATAATTTCCACAATGTTCTCTTTATTATCTGAATATACCCATCACACCTCAACCTGCATCTTGAAGTGTGATGGGTATATACGTTTTGTAATTTAGGAATTTAATAAGATTAGATTATATTCCAATCAATTGGCTTTTTCTTGTGTTTAATTAACCAATTATTCGTTTGTGAAAAGTGCTGACAACTGAAAAACCCTCGATAGGCAGAAAGCGGCGAAGGGTGAGGTCCAACCAAAATTAAATGTTTACCGCCTTGCTGGCAACTATCAATATTTTTACCTTTTTTTTGTGCATGGCTGCCCCACAGTATAAATACACAGCCGTTGTTATGTTTGTTTATTTCTTGAATAATATTATCGGTAAAGGTTTCCCAGCCTAACTTTGCATGTGAGTGTGCATTGGCTTTTTTAACGGTTAATACGGTATTTAGCAGTAAAACCCCTTGCTCAGCCCATGAGGTTAAATTGCCGTGTGGTGGTGCTTTAAAACCATTTATATCAGTAGTAAGCTCTTTGTATATGTTGACCAAAGATGGCGGTATTTTAAACCCTTTAGCGACTGAAAAAGCTAAGCCATGTGCTTGAGGTTCTCCTTGCTCGTTACAACCGTGATATGGGTCTTGTCCTAAAATAACGACTTTAACATCGGCTAAGTCAGTAAAGGAGAATGCGCTAAACACTTGGCTAGCTTGTGGGTAAATTATTTCACCACTGTCGCGTTGCTTGATAATATTTTCATTAAGGGTTTTAAAATATGGCTTTTGCTGCTCATTATTGATGATGTTTTGCCATTGAGGAGGTATATTCACGGGTATAACCTTAGATTATTAGCAGTTTGTGTCATTCAAAACTAAAATTGAAAATCGCCCTTGGCAGCTCATTAGACAACTGATAAGTTATTTTTTTGTTCTAAGTTATCTAATGCAGCGCTAAGTGACTAATTCATTATTTCAATTAATATTATACAAAAAAGGCAACCGCTTGGTTGCCTTTACATTATAACTTTCTATATATAAACACTTAAGCTTTAGCTAATAAATATTCACGCAAGTCGCTAAACTCAGTTGGCATATCAACCGATAAAATAGTTTCAGATGCACAATCAGACAATTCTTTTGGTAAACCAATTGGTTGTCCTAGTGTGCTTTCAACAACATCTTTAAATTTAGCTGGGTGAGCTGTACCTAAAAATACACCAAACTCATTATCTTGAGCGCCATACTGTAGTGCTTTAAAAGCAACAGCTGCATGCGGTTCGCTAATGTAGCCAAGTTTAGCTAGCTGTATCATGGTTATTTGAGTTTGTTGTTCATCAATTGATACTGAACTAACACTGTCTTTGGGCACAATACCGCATTTTAACATATGCTCTACGCGTGGCCAGTTGTTAGGGTTGCTAACATCCATTGCATTAGAAATAGTTGCTACTGTATCGTTTGGCGTCCATTCGCCGGTCTCTAAATAACGCGGCACCGTATCGTTTTCATTAGTTGCAGCAATAAAACGCTTAATAGGTAAACCAAGTGCTTTAGCAAATAAACCAGCGGTAAGGTTACCAAAATTACCACTTGGGATTGAAAACACAATGTTATCTAATTTTTTAGTACCTTTTTGACGTGTTAATTGAGCAACCCCTTCAAAGTAATAACAGATTTGCGCAAGTAGTCGGCTAATATTAATGGAGTTAGCTGAATTTAAACCGATTGTATTTTTAAGTTCTTCGTCATCAAATGACTGTTTAACTAATGCTTGACAATCATCAAAATCGCCATCAATTGCGATAGTTTCAATATTGCCACCAAGGGTAGTAAACATTTTTTCTTGTAGTAAGCTAATTTTGCCCTTTGGATACATAATAACAACGCGAATATTGTCTATACCATGAAAAGCATGAGCAACTGCAGCGCCAGTATCACCTGATGTAGCTGTTAATATGGTGATTTTTTTGCCTTTGCTAAATACTTGTAAACATTTAGCCATAAAACGAGCACCAAAGTCTTTAAAAGCTAACGTAGGACCATGAAATAATTCTAAAATTGCACGGTCTTCACTAATTGGCTGGATTTGAGCAGGAAAATTAAATGCAGAGGTAACAATATCAGTAAGCTGCTCTTTTGTTAGGTCTTCACTCACAAAAGGATATAATACTTGTACACTGCGCTCTACCAAAGGCATAGCGAGTAATTCTTCAATATTATCTAATTTAGGAATTTCTTGGGGAAAAAATAATCCCTGATTTTTACCTAAACCTTGCTTTACTGCGCCAGAAAAACTGATTATTTCATCGTTTTCTTTTAAATTATAAAATTTCACTGTTTATATTTCCTACTCATTTTTGCTAAAGCTTTATGTTTATTTATAACTAAGTCACCGCTAGGTTATTTAGTATATATTAAGTTATTGTACTATTTATCGTGTTATCAGTCATCGCGTTATAAGGTAGGCGAGTGGTAAGTTCAGCTATTAAATAAGGCTATAAAACACAAGCACCTATATCATCAACTTTACATACGTGTACAAAACCTAAATCTGTTTGTAAGTAATTATCCTTGAGCCATTGTGCCATTTTTTGTGCGAGTTCTTGTGATTCAAATACACTAAATAGTGTAGGACCTGATCCTGAAATACCCGCAGCCAAGGCACCTTGTGATAAAAGATGTTTTTTTGCTTCACTAAATTTAGGTAGTAGATGCTCTCTGTAAGGCTCTGCTATTACATCTTTAACTACAGCAAAGGCTTCTTTTTTATCGTTTCGGTGGCAGGCATCAACAAAAGTCGCTAAATTTTGCGCAAAAGTTATAGCGTCTTTACGGCTATAGCTTGTGGGTAATACGTCTCTTGCTGCTTTTGTTGAAACTTCAATGCCAGGATACGCCATCACATAATAACATTGATCAAAACCGGGTAGGGCTTTGCAAACAACTTGCTCGTTTGGCACCATTAATTGTAGGTTACCTAAATAGCAGGGCGCTACATTGTCGTAATGTAAACTCCCACTTATTTGTGCTTCCATTTGTCCCATCATAAACAGCATGCTTTTTTTACTAAAGTAGGGTGTGTCTAAATTATGGGTTTTTAAATAGTAAGCATTTAGTCCTTCTAACGCAGCAACCACTGAACAAGCACTAGAGCCTAAACCACTACCTACCGGCATTTTTTTATCAAGCGTCATTTTAACACGGTCAATTTTATAACCCGCTTTTTCCATGGCTTTATTAAAGAGTAATAGGCTGTGCCATACAATATTGTCGGTTGGTGCGCCGGGTAATTTATTAGCAAATTCGCCAATAACAACCAAGCTATCTTCTGATGCAGCTTCAACTGAAACAACATCACCTAATAATGTACCGTCAATAGGTTTAACAGCTAAGCCTAATATGTCAAAACCAACACTCAAATTTCCAATGGATGCTGGTGCAAATACTGAAACAGACATTAGTGTTGCTGCTCCCAAGATAATGTTCTAAGTAAATCACCAAATACACCTGCGGCAGTTACCGCAGCACCTGCGCCATATCCGCGCAATACAAAGGGTAGTGGTTGATAGTAGCGGCTATGAATAGCTAAAGCATTTTCACCGTCTTTTATACTGTAAAGTGGATGCTCTGGACCTACTGCTTCAATTGAAACTTGGCATTTACCTTCAATAATATTACCAATATAACGTAGCACTTTACCTTCAGCTTTAGCAGCTTGTACGCGTTGGTTAAACTCGCTATCAATCGACGTTAAGTTACTCATAAAGGTGGCTACATCACCACTGGCATCAAAGTTACTGGGTAAAACTGATTCTATAGTAATATCTGAAATTTCTAATTTCATTCCAGCTTCACGCGCCATAATCAGTAGTTTACGTGCTACGTCCATACCGCTTAAATCATCTCTTGGATCTGGTTCAGTAAATCCATTTTCTTTCGCGATAGCTGTTGCTTGTGAAAGCGGCATACCTTCTTCTAACTTACCAAACATGTAAGATAGTGAGCCTGATAATATCCCTTCGAATTGAACTAGCTCATCACCTGCTTTTAGTAAGTTTTGAAAAGTGTCAATTACCGGTAAGCCAGCACCTACGGTAGTTTCATATAAAAATCGACGGTTAGATTGTTGAGCCGCTGTGCGAAGCGCTTGGTAATATTCCCAAGAGTCTGTATTGGCTTTTTTATTTGGTGTTACAACATGAAAACCAGCTTCTAAAAAGTCTACATAGCTCATGGCTAATGCTTCATTTGAGGTACAGTCAACCAACACAGGGTTAATTAAATGATTGTTGCGTACAAAGTCATTCAGGTTTTTTGCAGTAACTGGTACGGCATTTTGACCCATACCTGTTTTCCAGTTATTTAAATCAATACCTTCTTGGTTAAATACCATGCCTTTACTGTTAGCAAGTCCATAAACTTTAACCACAATATTTTGTTTGGTGAGCGTAGATTGTTGACGTGATATTTGGTCGATTAACTCACTACCAACTACACCACAACCTACCATAAATACGTCAATTGTTGGTTTATGAGAAAAGAAGTTCTGATGGCTTACTTTCATTGCAGCAGTACATTTACGTTCTTCAATAACAACCGAGATACTTCTTTCTGATGAGTCTTGAGCAATAGCTACTACATTGACACGTGCTTGAGCTAAAGACGCGAAAAATTTAGCGGCTACACCACGTTGATGATGCATACCATCACCTACTAAAGACACAATTGATAATTTATCAGTTAGTGACAGTGGTTCTAGTAATCCATTTAAAAGCTCTAATTCAAACTCTTCCTGTAAGCTTATTTTGGCTCGTTCAGCATCGTTTGAATAAATACAAAAGCTAATGCAGTATTCGCTTGATGATTGGCTGATCAAAATTAATGAGATGTTTTTACGACTCATAGTAGCAAATACCCGACTCGCCATGCCTACCATGCCTTTCATTCCGGGTCCTGAAACATTAACCATAGTTAAGTTATCAAGATTTGAAATTGCTTTAACTTTTTTCTCTTGATTATCTTCGTTGGCAATTAATGTGCCTGGAGCTTTTGGGTTGCCCGTATTTTTTATTAAACAAGGAATATGGTATTGGGCAATCGGACCAATAGTTTTAGGATGTAAAACGCTAGCACCGAAGTAAGAAAGCTCCATAGCTTCTTGATAAGATAAATAATCAAGTAAAGATGCATCTTTAATAACACGTGGGTCGGCATTGTATACACCGTTAACATCAGTCCAAATTTCACAACACTCAGCCTGAGCACAAACCGCTAAAACAGCCGCAGAATAATCTGAACCATTACGACCTAATGTAGTCACTTGTTTATCGCTATTTACCCCAATAAATCCGGGCATAATGGCAATGTTATTTAAGTTTGTATATATGGTTTGAAAGGCGGTTTTACATTTTTCTAGGTCTGCAATGGCATTAAGAGAAACATCATTGGTGTATAAAAATTCCTCAGGAGCTAAAATTGAAACTTGTTCATTTTGAGCAACAAGAACAGACTCAAGCAAAGCAACACTTAAGCGTTCACCCATGCTGATGATTCTTGCTCTAATATGCTCAGGACAAAATGAAAGCATATTGGCGCCTTTCAAATACCTACTTAAACTAAGCTCCCATTTTGCTAGTGTTTTTTCACAATGATCGCGCTTAAATGAAGATAACTGTGTGCTTAAATCTTCAATAATGGTATCAATTGCGTGTTTAAATGCGTTTAGATCTGAGGCTAACTTAGCTTCGTCGTTAATATTTTCTGCCATGGCAACTAAATGATTAGTGACGCCTTGAGGTGCAGAAACAACCACAGCTACTGGTGTTGTTGAACTTTGATCTTTGATGATTGAAGCCACTTGCAAAAATTTACCCGCATTTGCTAATGATGAACCACCAAATTTTAATACACGCATTTCAATTCCTCTTAAATACAAAAAAGCCCGTGAATATTAGGTCACGGGCTTTGATAAAATTTTTCGTTTATACATTAGCCAGCGACTACCGTCCAAATAATGGTAGTAGTGTTTGTCGTAATAATAGCGTTGCTGATTAATGTATTCATGTTGCGTAAAATGCCTGAAACACTAGCTTTTGTCAACCCTAGTTTTGAATAAAAGGGAGTGATTAATTGCATAAAAAAGAAGTTTTTTGAATAAAAAATAAAATTTATGATTAACACTACGGCGTATTAATCTTTCCTTTGTAATCTAAATTACTGGATAAGCAATATTTTCAACAACCCGTTATTGATAATAAAAGGTGAGTATATAAAAGTACCTTGATGACGAATAAACTATTACTGTCGTGACGAGCACTGAAAAATTGTTTAAATTTTATTGACTTAAAAATTCATTATCCAGCACTTAAATTAATTGGGTATTTTATTTTTAAGTGCTTTTGATAACGGTATTTTTATAGAGAGTAAGAAAAAAGAGCATGTTACCAATGTATTTTAGCTTGGTTTTGTTTTAACCACTGGCTGGCTTTTAAATAATGGGGCATATGTTTTTCAACTAGCGCCCAGAACTTTGGTGAATGATTTAAATGTTTAACATGGCATAACTCATGAACAATAACATAGTCAAAAACCCATGCTGGTGCCATAACTAATAAGTAATTAAAGCTGAGTTCATGTTTATTATTGCAACTACCCCAACGTGCTTTGTAACGCTTAACTTGATATGACACTGGAGTAATATTGAGCTGTATTGATAGCTCAACCAGCCGATAGGAAAGATAGTATTGCGCTTTTTCTTTAAACCATTTAGCGAGCTGTTTTTTTATTTGAGTAGATAAATAACTTGAGTCGTGTGATTTGCTTTGTGCAATGGCTGCTAAGCTAATATGAATTTCACTATCAGTTATCGTTACTTGAATATCATCGGGGCTTTTTTGAAAATAAACACACAATTTCTTTTCGATGCCATAAATAAGCAGGGAGCTATTAGGAAGATATGTTGGGGTGCTAAGCGCTTTTACCGGATCTTTATTACTTAATTTTTTAACAATCCATGCTGATTTTTGCTTAACAAGCAACGCTATATATTCTGGAGAGACACCGTTAGGTGCTCTCACTATTACTTGGTTATTTTTTATTTGCAGAGCAATGGTTTTACGTTTATTGCTACGAATAATGGTGTAATCAATTTTCATGGGTCAAATCTGTTAACAGCCCCTAAAACACGTTTTATTCAGCCAAGGTGGCAGATTCTTTTGCTGGGGTTTTAGTGGTGCGTTTTGTTGTTTTGCTTGGAGAAGATTTGGCCGAAAGCTCAGACACTTTAACAGTAGGCGCAGTAGAAACCGCAGCACTTTTAGCTACTGGTTTTGCTTTTTTTGCCTGTAATGCAACTAATACATCTTCACGATTTTGCGCTAGGTAAATACTTAATTCTTCTTTTATATTATCATTCAACTCTAAAGGTGAAGCATCTAACATGGTGGTTATGTTATCCGCCATATCAAGCATTTTATCGTAATCATCTGCTGCTTTTTTGTCCATGAATGTTTGAACCTCCACACCGTGTCGAATGACAACAAACCGACTTTCAACTGCCATTTTTATTCCTTACTTAACGAATATAACTATTATCAAAATGTTTAAGCGAGCATACCTCACCGCCTAATTACTGACCATACTAACAATATTACTTTTACATGTATATAAAAACAGTGGTTGATATTGCTGAATTTATCCTAATTCTTATATGATATTAGCAACTTCTTAATCGGTTATTTGGCGTGTTCTTACATTTCGGCCTTTAAGTTTATCTTGAGAAAGTTTACGCAGGGCTTTGTTAACAACGCTTTGCTCAACAGCTACATAAGCCCATGTGGCACCAAGTTGTATTTTTCCTACTTGGTTGCCTTCAATACCATTTTCTCCGGTTAGTGCGCCTAAAATGTCTCCAGGTCTAATTTTTTGCTTTTTACCAGCATCAAGTTGAATAGTCGTCATTTTAGGTTTGATTGGTGTGTTATTTAATACACTGGCATCTGGAAGTAGTTCACCTTCAATACTCCTATTTAAGTAATCTTCTAGTAAGCCCACTTTGTAGGATTCTTTATCACTAAATAATGTATACGCTACACCTTTGCTGCCGGCTCTGCCTGTTCTCCCTATTCGATGAACATGCACTTCGCTATCGTGTGCTATTTGGTAATTAAATACAGCATCTAAATTATCAATGTCTAAGCCTCTTGCGGCAACATCAGTCGCCACCATAATTGAAGCGCTGTTGTTAGAGAATCTTATTAAAGTTTGATCTCTGTCTCGTTGTTCTAAATCGCCATGTAATGAAACGGCGCTAAACCCAAAATTGTTTAATGTATCAGCCACTACTTGTACTTCGCGCTTGGTATTACAAAACACAATGGCGGTTTCAGGTTTATTGGCTAAAAGTAATAATCTAATTGCGTCTATACGTTCAACATCGCTGTCAACTTTAAAAAAATGTTGAGCAATAGTTTGTGAGGTATGTTCACTTTCAGCGGCAACCATCTCAGGGTTACGCATTATTTTATTAGCAATAGCTTGAATTTGTTTTGGGTAGGTGGCACTAAAAAGTAGGGTTTGGCGATCGCTAGGTATTTGACTAATAATATTATCTAAAGAGGCTTGAAAGCCCATTTCTAGCATTCTATCGGCTTCATCTAATACTAAGGTATCTACATTATTTAGTGTTAATGTGTTTCTGCCTAAATGATCTTCTATTCGTCCCGGTGTACCTACTATAATATGCGCGCCATGTTCAAGCGAACCTAGTTGTGGTCCAAAAGGAACACCACCGCATAGGGTTAAAATTTTAATATTATGAATAGTGCGGGCAAGTTTTCTTAGTTCTTTAGCTACTTGATCGGCAAGTTCACGGGTTGGGCACAGGACAACCGTTTGAATACGAAATCTTTTAACGTTTAGTTTGTTTAATAAACCTAAACCAAAAGCGGCAGTTTTACCTGATCCTGTTTTACCTTGACCAATAAGATCTTTGCCTTGCAATATGTGCGGAAGACTTTGGGCTTGGATCTCCGTCATTTCTTCATAGCCAAGCGAAGTAAGGTTGTGAAGAAGATCTGAATTTAAAGGTAAAGAGGAAAACGCTTTAGCAGTCACTAGGAGTATCTCATTAAAACAAAGTGCGGCTATTTTACATGGTTTGGCTATTATATGTGAGTGTTTTTACTTTTCTAAAAACCACTTTGCAATAATACCAATTGAATTAATGAATTGATCACTTAGCGATAATTTAAAGGGTTATAAGCACAGATTTTACGTTCCAAACAAAATCTACGTACATACATCCATGTATGCAAAGCATTGATTGAGAGAATGGTTACTCTTGGTAGCTGCTCCTGCGGGGGCGTTCAAAATTCTGCGTTACCCTATTATCCTACATCTGTGTAGGAACCTTTTCAATATCAATAACGACGCTTATAAGCCTTTAAAAATAGCCCTTGGGAGCTCATTAGACAACTGATAACTTCACAAAATAAATAAAGCATAGAATAACTTATGTGGACTCCCTCTTGTCAACAATAAAAAACGTCTTTGAAGAAATTAAACGCTTACTTATGTTCGAGCGCTAATTGAGTCGCTAACTCTGGCTCATTGATATTTGCGCGAACAGGTGACCCAATCTATGGAGCGAGCGCTAGGCTCTTAGTTATTCTCTGGTTTTACCTGCTGGTTTTTACCTTCAACGATGCATTTTATTGTTTAAACCTATTAAGCGATAAGTCACTCCGCTTTGTATTTTGTGCCTTGAGTTAACATCACAAAAGCCGTTCTTAGCGTTTTATTGGCTAATGCTACAGCTGCACAACGCTTACCTCTTCGTGCCACCAGTGCCTGTATCCAAGCCATTGTTAAGGCACTTCTAAATTCAAAAGATAAATCATTTTCAGCATCTTCTCATGTACTTTGGATAGCCCCCTTTAATCCACCTTGTCGGCTAGACACACGAATATTCAATTCCAGTAGTCATCCTTTTAGCTGGTTGCCTAACGCTGTTTTTTGTTTAATAGCCAATTCTCTAAAGCGCGTTATCGATTGACGTTGTTGCTGTTCAATATTTTTACCAGAAATAAAATGAACATCTGGTAGTTATGCCGCTTGCACAACAGCTAACGCATCATTTTTATCTGTTTTTTGATGTTGACGTATAGAGTGAACGAGTTTGGGACAAATTATACGTGCGTCATGCCCTAAACAACTCGCTTTTTGTGTCCAGTAATGAGAAGTGCTACATGCTTGAAAAACGACTATCGCTGGTTTGAAATTAGCTAAGAATGTTAAAAACTCACTGATTGTCTTTTCTTTAGTAGAACGCAATTTTTTGTTTGTATAAATACAAGCTTGGATAACTTCCTTTGCTAAATCTACACCAACGATAATATTATTCATCTTACGGGCTATTTTTAATATGTTTTGTGTGGTAACAAATATATTACCTCACATCTTTGGGGGTGAGGGAGTCCCATTATCTATGCTTGAATTATTTCGTTTGTTCTAAGTATTCTAATGCAGCTCTAAGTGACTAATTCATTATTTTAATTGGAATTACAACACAAAACTAGGGTCATGTTTATAAGCACGCCGAAGCATCGCAGGCCAAGCTTTTTGACCACCCGTTAACCCCGTATGTACAAGATTTGCTTGGTCTTTAATACCATCAATTATGTTTTGGTCAACGTAATTTGGCTTCATGCCGGTAGACATTATTTGTACTTGTATTTCACACGCTCTTGCTAAATCATACATATGCATAAAAGCATCGCCTATGGTCTTACCTAAAGTTAATGCGCCATGGTTTTTTAACAGCATAAAGTTTTTATCTGCTAAGTTTTTTTGTAATTTAATTTTTTCTGCTGGGTTAACAGCTAACCCTTCATAACCATGATAACTCATAGAGGCAAGAGCAAACATCGAATATTGACTCAAAGGCAATAAGCCCTCTTCAACACTCGCAACAGCAATGGTTGCATTGGTATGAAGGTGTAAAACACATTGGTCATCATGTCGAACTGCATGAATTGCGCTGTGAATAGTAAATCCTGCTGGATTTATTTCAAATGGGCAATCAGCGTCAATGATTGTGCCGTTAATATCTATTTTAACTAAATTTGATGCGCTAACTTCGTCAAAGCTAATACCAAAAGCATTGATCAAGTAATAGTCAGTATTGGGAATACGAGCAGATATATGAGTGTAAATTAAATCGTCCCAGCCATGTAAAGCGACCAAGCGGTAGCAAGCGGCTAAATCTATACGGGTATTCCACTCATTTTCAGAAACCTTATTTCTTAGGTTTATAGGGGGTAATGTAAACATATGTACCTTACTTTATTGCGCTAACTTCTATTGTAAATGCGGTTTTTTATTTGCTCTGCTTTAACATTATTTTATGTTTATATAATAAGTTCTCGTATAATCACACTAATAATGAGTAAAAAACATGCAAACATGGCAATTTTTGACAATTTAGCTTGTTGCTCAGGTTCCATAGGTTTAGCGTAACGTTCGCCTAAAATTACCATTAAGCCGACAACAGTAAATATTACCAATAAAATAATGATTAACGTCATAAATTCCTCCTTAGCTTTTATTTTTTATAACTTATTTAAGTTTGCTTTTGTTAAATTAAGTAAAAAACTTCAGCTAAATTCAGCTAAATTCAGCTAAAACAATGTAAAAATCATATAAGTTAACTACAAATTACACAAACAACAAATAAACGAATTGCAACCTATCGTAAAGTATTATTAATACTGAATTCATTGTCATAAATTGTTCAATACATTTTAAAACATTTCACCTAAAATAACTCATTAAATGATGGGGAGCAGGTAGTAAATGGAAAAAGATTTAGACTTTGAAGATAAAAGACGTTTTATTATTAAGCTAGGTAAGGCACTTCATAAGTTTGGCACACCTGCTTATCGTCTTGAAGCTCATTTACACAATGTTTCTAATTTTCTTGGGTTAGACTCATGTTTCCTAATCACCCCCACATCACTAACTTTTGTATTATCTGAAACCGATGACGAACAAGAGTTTGCGCATGTTATTCGAGTTAACCCCGGCGATTTAGATTTAGGCTCATTAGCTAGAACCGATGAATTAGTTGATGAATTAAGTTCAGGACAACGCAGCGTTTCTGAGTGCATTGAGCGACTAAGTGAAATTGAAAATAAACCCTCTCCCTATGGGCGTTTGTTAACCTTGCTTGCCTTTGCAGGTTCAAGTGGTGCATTTGCAATGTTAATGCACACCAGCTGGAGCGATGTCGCATGGTCAGCACTGTTAGGTTTAGTCGTGTGTTTATTTGTATTTTGGAGTGAACGTTCACGGCGCGTAACTGAAATGTTAGAGCCCATTACCGCGTTAACTATTGCAGTACTTACTTCAGCCATAACTCTTATAGACCCGAGTATTAACCCTGCACTCGTGATACTTTCTAGTATTATTTCTTTTATACCAGGTTTAGCCCTAACAGTTGGCTTGTCTGAATTAGCGTCCAGAAACTTAATATCCGGTACGGCTAGAATAATGGATGCCTTAATGGTGTTATTTAAACTCTACTTTGGTGCTTTTTTAGGATTAGCCATTGGTCGAATAGCATGGGGTGAAGTTGATATGACACCCTCTATCTTTATTCCTGCATGGACGGTATGGCTTGCAGTAACCGTACTTTCAATGAGTTTAATTATTCAATTTAAAGTACGCTTAAAAGATGCACCCTGGGGAATTGTTTCGGGTTATGTTGCTTATGGTACAAGTATTTGGGCCGCGCTGTATTTAGGGGGTCCATTGAGTGCATTTGTGGGAGCTTTCGCACTAGGCCTTTACAGTAATACATTTTCAAGAATAACCAACCTGCCCTCAAGTATTGTTAAATTACTCGGTTTAGTTGTATTAGTGCCGGGTAGTAAAGTTTATATTGGATTAAATTCAGCCGTTTCGGGGCAAAACATGCTGAGCGCTAATGATTTAGGTTCTCAAACTTTTTTAATTTTTATGTCATTGGTCGCTGGTTTGATCTTTTCAAACGTGGCTTTACCACCACGTAAAATATTGTAAAACTTACCGGCAAGATCAACACACCCCAACGAATAAGCTGGGCATAAAACGTTTAAATGTGCTTAACTTGTTTTTATCACTCATTATCGTATCGTATTTTGTTATACGGTTAAGCTTTGGTATAAAATATCAACGATATATACCCGTTACCATTCAAAGTGCTCGATTTCAGTGGGAAATAAAATGACTTTAGGCAAGGAGAATAATTCAAACTGATGTGGCATAGTCACTCTATGTTTTAATTATTAACCGCGGCATAAAGCCATTTTAAACCCATCGAAGAAGGGCTTGAGCAATATCACTTCGGCGTTGCTGATATTTACAAGGGAATAACCCTTATTTCATCACAGCGCCTTAAATTGAAATCGCTCAAGCACTCTGAAACATGCATCTTAAATGGTAACGGGTATATGCACGTTATAACTCAATTTTGATCAACAACAATTAATAAAGAGTAATTACATGAAAAAATTAATAGCCAGCGCTATTTGCACTTCTATCTTATTATCAGGTTGTAACCAAACACCAGAATTAGCCATTGAAAATACCAAGCCCACTATAATGCCCGATAAAACGTTAGTTTCTGGTATTACTAAAACCAACATTGATACTACTGTTAGACCACAAGACAATTTTTATCAATATGTTAATGGCGGTTGGTTAAAAAGTTCAGAAATACCGAACGATAAAACGGCAATTGGTTCTTTTTATGATCTACGTGACGAAGCATACGAAAACGTTAAAGCTATTATAGAAGAACTTGCTCAAAAGCAAAACCTTGTTAAAGGCAGTGATGAGCAAAAAGTAGCTGATTTATTTAATTCTTTTACCGATATTGATACCCGTAACCAACTCGGCACTAAGCCAATAGCTTATATTTTTGACTCGATAAATACCCTTAAAAACAAACAAGATATAGCCCGCTTTTTTGGAAAAAATCAAGCGGTGGGCATAACTACCCCTTTTCAATTTTATATTAGTGTTGATGCTAAAGACTCAAGTAACTATGCCACACACGTCTGGCAAGGTGGGCTAGGATTACCTGATAAAGATTACTACATTAACGAAGAAGAAAGATTTAAAAAACTACGCAAAGGCTATGTCGAACACATTGAAAAAATGTTTACTTTAGCAGATTTACCTAACGGTAAAGCTGCAGCAAAAACAGTTATATCGATTGAAACTCAATTAGCCCAACATCATTGGACACAAGTGCAATCAAGAGATAGTGAAAAACGTTACAACAAATTTAACGTAGGCGAGTTAAGTAAAGCTGTTACTAACAAATTTGATTGGACTGGCTACTTAGAGGCTTTAGGTGTTCCAGATCAAAAAGCCTTAATTGTAAATCAGCCTGACTATGCGGCTGGTTTTGGTCAAGTATTTGCTAATACGTCTGTTAAAGATTGGCAAACCTATTTAACTTTTCACACATTAAGTGCATTTTCATCTTATTTAACCACAGAATTAGATAATGAAAACTTTGATTTTTTTTCGCAGCAACTTAGTGGGCGTAAAGAACAGCGTCCTATGTGGAAAAGAGGGGTTTCAACAGTTAATGCTAATTTAGGCGAAGTTATTGGTAAAATTTATGTTGCTAAACACTTCACCCCGCAAGCTAAAGCTAGAATGGGACAGTTAGTTGAAAACCTTCGTACTGCATACGGAAATAGTATTGACGAATTAGAGTGGATGTCTAACGACACTAAAGTCGCTGCTCATGTAAAACTTGCTGCCTTTACTCCTAAAATAGGTTATCCAGATAAATGGGAAGATTACTCAACGCTAACCATTGAAGCAAACGACCTAGTAGGTAATATTATTCGCTCAGGTAAAATAGCTTTTAAGAAAGAGGTTGAAAAATTAGGGGGTCCTATCCGTAATTGGGAATGGGGAATGACACCTCAAACCGTTAATGCTTATTACGACCCTACAGTAAATGAAATTGTTTTCCCTGCGGCTATATTACAACCGCCATTTTTTAATATGGCAGCTGATGATGCTGTAAATTATGGTGGAATTGGCGCAGTCATTGGGCATGAAATGGGGCACGGATTTGACGACCAAGGTAGTAAATACGATTCAAAAGGTAACTTGAGAAATTGGTGGACTGATGAAGATTTAGCCGCCTTTACAAAACGTACCGACTACTTGGTAACACAATACAATAATTATGCAGTATTTGATGATTTACATGTAAATGGTGAATTAACGCTAGGCGAAAATATTGGTGATTTAGCCGGAGCGACAATCGCATACAAAGCTTATAAAGCGTCTTTAAAGGGTAAGGAAGCAACAGTTATTGATGGTTTAACTGGCGAACAACGCTTCTTTATGGGGTTTGCACAAATTTGGCGCTCAAAAATAGTTGAAAAATCCATGCGTAATAGAGTAAAAACTGACCCACACTCGCCAGCTGAGTTTAGAGCTTTAGGTTCTTTGTCAAATATGCCAGAGTTTTACCAAGCCTTTGAGGTTAAACCGGGCGACAAAATGTATATTGCCCCCGATAAACGCGTAAAAATATGGTAGTGCAAATTAATATTGTTAACCTAGCCTTGTTGGCTCAGCGATTTTAAATTAACTGCTTAATAAATAAGGATATAAATATAATGGCATATAAGAGGTATAAATTTTTATACCTCTTATATGCCCCGTACATACTAACAGCTTCATATCAGCCATATTTATATTAATAAAACCTATCTATGTAAATAATCATAAATACTTAAATACAACGTGTACAAAGCGTATAACGAATATTTAATCACCATAATTGTCTGCAACATAAGCCCCACGCTCACCTTGTTTTTTATCGGGTCCTACAGTGCTATCCTCTTGAGTTTGTTGTTCTGTTGCCGCATTAATCACCGCGCCTAAAATGATAATAAAAGCACTAATATATAACCACATAAGCATCACAATAACGCCACCTAAAGATCCATAAGTTTCGTTATAACTAGCAAAATGTGTAACATAAAATGAAAAACCAATTGAAGCAGCAATCCACAAAGCGGTTGCGATTACTGATCCTAAAGTTATCCAACATAACTTAGCATTTTCTCTGTGGGGTGCATATCGGTATAAAATTACCAAAGCGAAATGAAAAGTAAAGGCAAGTAAAGGCCAAGAAATTAGCTTAATAAATAATTCAATACTTTCATTTAACCCAACTAAGTTAAGTACTACGGGTAAGATCCCTACTATCAGTAATGCAAAAATAGCAACAATAATGGCACCAATTGAAAATAAAACCCGTACGACTAATTCTTTTAAAAAACTTCGTTTTGCCTCTTCGCGATAGCTTATATTACAAGCAGTTATTAATGCTTGGCTGCCCATTGAGCTACTCCAAATAGCTAAAAGTAATGTACCCAAAGCAGCAAAACTAAGGCTAGCGTCTGACCTTTGTACAATGTCAGACACCTGAGATAAGATGATCTCACGGCTACTATCAGGCAACAAAGTTACAAATTCGCTTAAGTGCTGGCTTATATCACTTGGTGAAGCAACATAAGCATATACAGAAACCAGAGCGGCAATTGCTGGGAATATGGCAATTAAAGCAAAAAATGCAACTCCAGCAGCAACAAGCGATAAATTATCACGTACCACTTGGTCGATAATGCGTTTACCAATATCTTTCCATCCCTTAAAAGGGATATCAGACGGTTGGCTAGCGTGTTGCCCCTTTTTTGCTCTATCCATACTTAACTCCAACGTTAATTTAAATATTTGTTTGATTAATGGGTGTTAATAGCACTATATACGTCTGAAAGTTTACCTGCACTTATATAACTATACGCATAACTATGTATTGATATAATTAGTATACTGCCTACCGTCAGCATAATTTATGCCATTAAAAAATAAAACCAAATGTAAAATTTCAGGTTTTTTATTTTTTGGTACTATATTTGCTTGTTTTCAAAGATAAATTGATGAAGAACTAGATTTATTCACCTGCCATTTTGGGTGTTTTGTTAAACAAATCATCACCTAAATTCAATTTCTAAAGCAATGGAAATCAACTATGTTCAATAGTATAACTAGCGATGCATCGAATCAAAATGAAGCAAAAAAATTAGAAAACATAGTTCAAAACATTGAGCCTGAAATATTATCGTGGTCGTTTTTATATGAACAAAGTATGCAATTACTACACACTATTGCGCAAATTTTACCTACCCTAATATTAGGTATTATAATCCTTTTTATGAGTTATATCGTGGCTGCTCCCCTATCGAGAGTTTTCATAAAACCGATTGATTATCTTACAGACAGTCGGTTAGTTCATCTTGTTGTTAGACGATGTATTGCTGCATTAATTATTTTATTAGGTGTGTATTTATTTTTACGTTTAGCTGGGCTAACCGAATTTGCAGTTGCCGTTATGAGTGGTACTGGTTTAGTAGGGCTGATATTAGGTTTTGCGTTTAGAGATATTGCTGAAAACTTTATTTCCAGTTTGTTATTAAGTGTGCAAAGACCGTTTAAAATTGATGATGTAGTGGAGGTAGACGGTCGTTTAGGTGTAGTTAAAAAAGTAACCGCTAGAGCAACAATATTAGTCGATTATGACGGTAATCATATTCAAATACCCAATGCTACCGTATATAAAAACACCATAAAAAATCTAACAGCAAATCCTAAAATGAGAGGAAAAGTCTCTATTGGCATAGGGTACGATAATGATATTCGCGACGCTCAAGCGTTAGCTTTATCTGTAGCTAAACAGCAAAGTGCGGTATTGAATGATCCATCAGCGCAAGTACTTATCGATTCTTTGGGTTCATCTACTATTAACTTTGTTTTATATTTTTGGGTAAATAGTGAAGACCACAGTCCTATAAAAGTAGCCTCTCAACTAATGCGAGAGCTTGTTAATGAATTTACACTACAAGAAATTAGCATGCCAGATGATGTGCGTGAACGCATATTGTTGGGAGCTCCTCAGGTTACAGTTTCAAATAATAATATTACAAATCAACATTCAAATAAATCGATTGAAAAAGACCCCAACAAATCGATTACTTTAAATAACAAGCTAAAAAATGCGTCAAATACATCTTCTTCCAATAATATTGACGATGTCAGTAGTGACACCAATGAAATTAGAGATCAAGCTGATGAGTCAAGAGATCCAGAAGAAGGAAATAACATTATTTAAACTAATTGATGAAACACTTAAGTCACGTAAAGATACCCTCCATTTTAAATGGCTTATTATGTTAACCTGACCTCCAGCTAAATTAGCGTTAACCTATTAATTTATTTGATAAAATCTTGAACTAACTTGTCGCGAATTTGCTTGCCAGCACCAGACTCAGCTGTGGTTTCAAAAGAAAAAGTAGCATCTCTCTCTACCATTTCACGTTTAACATAAGAGGGATAAGCTTCGTGATCTTTAGGCACAAAACTCCAAATAGTCCGAAGCTTTTCAGAGCTGGCTATCGTCCAGCCTTTATTTTTTCTTATATTGACATCAGGGTTTTCGTTAAGCTCAATTAATAATTTGGCAATGGATTTACCTTTGGGGAAAGTTTTACCCTTGTAACCTAATTCTTCTCCGGCATAAAGTGCTGATGTAGAAGAAACCATAATAATTAATATTGCGACTTTTAAAATTTTCACGAAAGATCCTTGGGTAACATAGACATAATGACTCCCCACGAGGTGCTAGCCTCTAAATTCGTGGGTTAGTAAAACCAGAGCCATAATTAGTGTGTTAAACAACTAAAACTGGAGGCTAGCATGAATAAATA
>ENA-ORXU01000574-ORXU01000574.1-marine-metagenome-genome-assembly--contig:-NODE-574-length-40586-cov-7.471155_pt1 | contig 40586 bp, 34 predicted proteins | sample MGYA00237869_ERZ511484 | MGnify/ENA metagenome assembly ERZ511484 | reverse complement strand
CGTGCGCACGCCCGGTACCGAACGGATCTTTTTCGTGATCCTCAATACAGCGTATCGCGCAGCCTCGCGGGCAGATTTCGGCAACGTGCTTCGCTCGACCCGCCGCCCGGGATCCCAGAGCCCGGAACGCATCAGTGCCCGTCCGCACTGGACGTAGACCGTGTCGATCGCGATCAGCAGCACCGTCGTCGGCGGCCTTCCACTCACCTCGAAGCGTTTCAGGAACTCGGCATCGCACGAGATCGTTGCGCGTCCGTTCACGCGCAGCGACTCGTCGCAGCCGGGAATCAGGAACAGTAGCGCCACCCGCGGGTCGTGGACGATGTTGCGCAGGCTGTCGATGCGGTTGTTGCCGCGCCGGCAGGGTTCGCCGCCGTCACCGCGGACCAGGTACCGGTGTAGCCGAGCATGTCCTGCACCGTCCAGCATCGCTCGATCGAAAGCGTCGGGAACGCACGTTCGGTGAACGGGAAATCGAGCGAGCGATAGCCGTTCTCGACGTGCGCCCGACCGGCGGGCCAGAAGCTTCTCAAGGGGTGATCGGCGTACAGCGCGGCGAAGCGGCGACCCGCATCCCGGTCGAGTTCGGGCACGCCGTAGCAGACGAGCGCGAGCATCGCTCCCGGACGGCCGACACGACGCGCTTCTGCGTAGAAGGCGGGCAGGTCGAACCAGTGCGCCGCCTGCGCGGCCACGACCAGATCGACCGTGGCGTCGGACAGTCCGATCCGCTCGGCCGGTTCGATCGCGTAGGTCACCCGTTCGTGCGCCGTGGCATGCCGGATCTGCCCATCGCCCGGGTCGGTGGCCGTGACGCGTGCGAAGCGTCCGGCCAGCAGCACGGAGAGCTGGCCGGAGCCGCAGCCGACATCGAGCGCGTGATCGTGCCCGGAGCAGGCGTGCGCCAGCGCCTCGGCAAGCTCGGGCGGGTAGTCCGGCCGATGCCGGGCGTAGCCGGCACCGGCGGTGGCGAACGGGTTTCGTGATCCGGCGGCGGCGGACACGGTGGTGGCGTCGTCGATCATCTCGATTTCCCGATTCGGTCGACGATCAAGAGGCGTGACGTGCCGCTCGGGGGCTCGGGTCCCTCGCGGCCGCCATCGCCCAGGCATCATCCACCTGCAACACGACCGGCCGCTGCAACTCGCCCGGCGCCGCCGACCGGGCGACCACCGTTTCGCCCCCCTCCAACTGCACGTGCACATCGTGGTGCGATCCCCTGAACAGCGACTGTCGCACCCGGCCGTGCAACTCGCCCGACGCACCCGGCTGACCGTCCAGGCGGACCGCCTCGGGCCGTAGCAACAGCCTCACCTCGCCCGATGGCAACGTGTCGGGAGCGCGGGCGAGCAGCGAACCCTGCCCCACCGCCACTTCGACGCCGGCGTCGATAGTGTCGCCAGTGCGGAAGCCGCTTCGCTCGGCGACACGACCGGCCAGCAACGACCCCTCGCCGACGAAGCCTGCCACCACCGCATCCGCCGGCTCGCGGTACAGCGCCTGCGGCGAGGCGACCTGACGGACACGGCCCGCGTCCAGCACCGCGATGCGATCGGCCAGCGCCATCGCTTCACGCTGGTCGTGGGTGATGTACAGCACCGTGGCACCGCTGTCGCGCTGCACGCGGGCCAGCTCGCCCTCCATGGCGGTGCGCAGGTGAGGGTCGAGATTGGCGAGCGGCTCGTCCATCAGGATGATGCCGGCGCGCTGCGCCAGGCAACGCGCCAGGGCGACGCGCTGGCGCTGCCCGCCGGACAGCTCGGCCGGGGTGCGGGCGGCCAGCGCGGTGAGTCCGACCGCCTGCAGGGATTCCGCCACCACGCGCTCGGACTCGGCGCCGCGAATGCCGGCCACCTGCAGCGGGAAGCGGGCGTGCGCCGCCACGTCCATGTGCGGCCACAAGGCATAGGACTGGAACACCACGCCCACGCCGCGCGCCTCGCCTTCGACGAACACGCCCGGGTCCGCGACGGTGCGCTCGCCGAGCACGATGCGTCCGGCGTCCGGTCGGTCCAGGCCGGCGATCAGCCGCAGCAGCGTGCTCTTGCCGCAGCCGGAGGCGCCGAGCACCACGAAGAATTCGCCCGGCTCGACCTCCAGCGTGATGTCGTCGAGAGCGGTCGTGTCGCCGAACCGGCGGGTCAGGCCTTCGATGCGGATTCGGCGCATGCGCGTGGCGCGTCCCGTCGGCCGATCGACGCCGGACCGACTCCGATCTCTCAGCGTACCGAGATGGTATCGAGCACGTCGCTGACGCCCTCCACCTGTCGGCTGATACGTACCGCTTCGGAGGCGGCACTGCTGGAGGTGGTCGAGCCGCTCAGCCGGATCCGGTTGTCCTGCAGCTGAACGACCTTGATCTGCTGGTTCATGGTCATCGGCGTGGCCGCCAGCACGTCGGCCACGCGTGCTGACAGGGCCGAGCCGTCGAGCGCTGCCGGGCCGGCACCGCCCTTGTCCTGCCAGTCGATCGAGGAGACGGTATCGTTCAGAGCCTGGCAGCCGCTCAGCAGCGCCGTGGCTAGCAGCAAGGCGGACAGCTTGCCGACGGGGAGTTGGGTGCGGATCATGACGATGGCTCGATGGGGTGGACGCGCGGCCGGACGATCGTACGTCACGGCGCTCGTCGCCGTCAGCGATGCCGCCGGATCGCCTCGAACGATCAGAACAGCCCGAGTTGGCGTTGCTGACCGGGCCGTGCCACCACGGGCGGTCTGAACCGGGTGGTGTCCAGCGTGACCGGCCGGCGCCCGGCCAGGATGCCGGCACGCCGGCAGGCCAGCGTGAAGCGTTGCCGGATGATGTCGGCGCGCGGTCCGGTGCCCAGCATGCGGGTGCCGAAATCGGCGTCGTTGTCCTGACCGTCGCGGACCGAACGGATCGCCTTCATCACCCGCGCCGCCCGATCCGGGTAGTGCTCCGCCAGCCATTCCTGGAACAGCGCCGACAGCTCGTGCGGCAGGCGCAGCATGATCGCGTTGGCCTCCAGCGCACCGGCGTCGGCCGCGGCCTGCACGATGGTGTCGATCTCCGGCTCGTTCAGCGCCGGGATCACCGGCGAGAGCGACAGCCGAGTCGGGATGCCGGCGCCGGCCATCGTCTCCAGCGTGCGCAGCCTCCGCTGCGGGGCGGTGGCGCGCGGTTCCAACCGACGCGACAGCGCATTGTCCAGCGTGGTGATGGTGATCGTGACCGATACCAGATCGTCGGCCGCCAGGTCGCGAAGCAGGTCCAGGTCGCGCTCCACCAGCGAGGACTTGGTGATCAGCAGGACCGGGTGGCGGCAGTCGACGAACACCTCCAGCAGCTGACGGGTGATGCGCAGCTGTCGCTCCAGCGGCTGGTAGGCATCCGTCACCGTGCCCAGGCAGATCGGCTGCGGTGCGTAACCGCGCGCCGCGAAGGCCTTGCGCAGCAACGCCGGCGCGTCGCGCTTCACGTACAGCAGGCGCTCGAAGTCCAGCCCGGGCGAATGGCCCAGCCAAGCGTGCGACGGGCGGGCGTAGCAATAGATGCAGCCGTGCTCGCAACCGCGGTAGGGGTTCACGGACCGGTCGAAGTGCAGGTCCGGCGAATCGTTATTCGTGATGATGCTGCGCGCCGCGTCGTCGCGCCAGCGGGTGCGCGAATCCCCGTCATCGTCGGGCGAGACGTTCCAGCCGTCATCGACCGCGACGCGCACGAGGGGCTCGTAGCGCCCGGTGCGGTTGGATGCGGCACCTCGTCCCTTGACCATCGCGCTGATCCCTCCCTCGACATCGCCCTGAACTGTACAACCATACAGTCAAGCGAAGCGATCTCCGAATCGTTCGATCAGTTCGGCCAGCTCCTCGTGCCGGTGCAACCCCCCGAACAGCGAAAAGCCGCGCCCGGAAAACGCCCCGAGCAGCGTGCCCAGCACCGCGCCGCGATGGGCGTTCTCGCCGCCCAGGTTGGTGTTGACCAGCAGCGCCCGGCCCGGGTCGTCGGCGTACCGCGCCGCCAGCCAGCACACCGACGGCCACGAATCGCTGATGTAGCAGGCGGTGCTCCAGTGGCCACCGATCAGCTGCGAATCGGTTCGCCGTCCGGCCAGCAGCTTGTCCAGCCGGGTGCCCGGTACCGCGGCGGCGGCCCGGACCAATGCATCGCGCCAGCCATCATCGTCCAGGCCCTGCAGGATCGCGTGCAGCAGCGCCACGTAGGCATCGACCACCGTCAGCAGGGATGCGTCCGGATGGGTGGTGTTCACGTGTTCGCGGCAGGTCGACTGCACCGCCTCCAGCGACCGGATCGGCAGCAGGGCCAAGGCCAGCGGCGCAACGGTGACCAGCGCGCCCATCGACGGGGTGTCGTGCGTGACGGCGGCACATTCTCGCGGCGGCCTGCCGGCCGTCAGGTTGGCGAAGAAGCCGCGGTGGTACGACTCGGCATAGCTGTCCGGGTGCGCCGGCGGGTCGGCGGTCATCCGCTCGATGTAGCGTTGCAGCCAGTCATCGACGTCGTAATCCCCGTTGCGTGTCAGCTGCTCGATCAGCCAGCGTGCGCACCAGGCATTCAGGGTGTTCTCGCCTGCCGGCAGGCCGTGATGGTAGTGCCCGCCGGGCACGTTCCAGCGTTCGCGCCGGCCCTTCAGGATGACGTCTCCGACGATGTCGACGGCCTGGCTGGCCCCGGCCGAGCGGCGCCCGCCACGGGTGGTGTCGTGCAGCGACATGATCGAGCTCGGGTGCGTGGCCGGCGCCGGCTGCAGGTCGGTGATGCCGTGATGGCCGAACGCGCGCAGGATGTCGCCGACGCGGTAGTACCAGTGCACCGGCATGGACAGCGCGTCACCGACGAACAGGCCCTGCAGGGCGGCGCGGACGCGCGCCGGCACGGCGTCCGCCCGACCGGTCTCGCTCAGAACAACTGCTCCACTTCGCGCGCCCGTTCGCGCACCCGGCTCACCACCGGGGCTGCCGGCGGATCGGCCTGGCCGCCACCCGATGCGTTAGCCGCTGCCGATCCGGCGGGGCCGGCGGCGACACCGCCGGGCAGGTTTTCGTCCAGGAACCACTCGATGAGCGTCCCGTCACCGGTGGCAGGCTCTCCGGTGGCCGCATCCACGCGCACCGCGGTGAGTCCGTCCGGTTGCTCGATCTGCATCTCGGGCAGGCCGCTGACGGTGTCGGCCATGAACGAGGTCCAGATCGGCAGCGCGGCGATGCCGCCCGACTCGCCATTGCCGAGCGAATCCAGCCCGTCCGAGCCGATCCAGGCGGTGGCGACCACATCGGGCCCGAATCCGGAAAACCAGGCGTCGAGCTGATCGTTGGTGGTGCCGGTCTTGCCGGCCAGGTCGGAACGCCCGAGTGCCTCTCCGGCGCGCCGCCCGGTGCCGCGACGCACCACTTCGCGCAGCATGTCGCCCATCAGCCAGGCATTGCGCGCATCGATCACGCGCGGGGCGTTGACCACGTCCAGCCGCGCCTCTTCCAGCCGTTCGGTGGCCTCGGGCGACAGCTCGCCTTCGGCCACGGTCGAGTCGGCGTCGCCCTCGTCCGGCGCCTCGGCGGCGGATTCGGCCTCCATCTCGTCCACCAGCGGGTTGTCGGTCTGGGCAGCGACGTCGCAGTCATCGCACAGCACCACCTGCGGCGTGCTGTACTCGAGCGTGCCCCGCGGACCGATGATCCGGTCGATGAAGTGCGGTTGCACCCGGTAGCCGCCGTTGGCGAACACCGCGAACGCCGCACTGAGCTCCATCGGCGTGACCGCGGCGCTGCCCAGCGACAGCGACAGGTCGGGCGGCAGGTCCTCTTCGGCGAATCCGAAGCGCTCGGCGTACTCGCGTGCGTAGGGCACGCCGATCTCGCGCAGCACCCGGATCGATACCAGGTTGCGGGACTTGACCAGCGCCTCGCGCAGGCGGGTGGGCCCGTAGAAGCGCCCCGAATAGTTCGACGGACGCCATTCCCCTTCCAGGGCCGCGTCGTGGAACACCACCGGCGCATCGTTGTAGACCGTGGCCGCCGTGTCGTCGGCGGCCAGCGCCGCCGAATAGATGAACGGCTTGAACGTGGATCCGGGTTGCCTTCGCGCCTGGGTGACGCGGTTGAACTTGCTGCGGTAGTAGTCGTAGCCGCCGACCAGCGCGGTGATCGCGCCGCTGGCGGGGTCCATCGCCACGAAGGCGGCTTCCACGCCGGGCTCCTGCACCAGCCGGGCCGCGCCCGCTTCATCGACCTGCAGATCGACCACGTCGCCGAGCGCCAGCACCTGATCGACCGCGGTGATCTCTTCGCCGAGCGTGGCGCCGTCGATGCGCTTTCGCGCCCACTCCACGTCGGCCAGCGCCAGCCGGTACTCGATGCCTTCGCGCCCGATCAGAGTGGCCGATTCCGCCTCCACGGCGGTCACCGCCGCGGGCTGCAGATCGCCCGGACGGCGCAGTTCCTCGAGCTTCTCGTCCAGCGCCACCGCATCCGCCAGCACGGCGGGCGCCAGCGTGGCGATCGGGCCGGTGTAGCCGTGCCGGGCCTCGTAGTCGTACAGCCCGTTGCGCAGCGCCAGGTTGGCGGCGCGCTGGTCGGCCGAACGGATCGAGGTGTACACGTTGTAACCGCCGGTCGACCAGACGTCGCCGAACAGCTGCTGCACGCGTGCCCGGGCCATCTCGCCGACGTAGTTGGCCTCCGCCTCGGGCCGCGCCGAGTGCAGCGTGGCGCTGACCGGCAACGCGGTGGCCGCCCGACGCTGGGCCTCGTCGATGTAGCCGACCTCGGTCATGCGCCTGAGCACGTAGTTGCGCCGCTCCAGCGCGCGCTCGGGGTAGGACACCGGGTTGCCGGTGGACGGCGCCTTCGGAATGCCGGCCAGCATGGCCGACTCGGCCAGCGTCAGCTCGCTGATCTTCTTGTCGTAGTAGACCTTCGAGGCGGCGGCGAATCCGTAGCTGCGCTGGCCCAGGTAGATCTTGTTGATGTACAGCTCCAGGATCTGGTCCTTGGCCAGCTCCGACTCGATCTTGAAGGAGAGAAAGATCTCGCGCAGCTTGCGATCGTAGGTGCGCTCGTTGGTCAGGAAGAAGTTTCGTGCCACCTGCATGGTGATGGTCGAGCCGCCCGGCCCCTTGCGCCCGGTGCGCACCAGGTGCAGCGCCGCCCGCGCCAGCCCCTGCCAGGCCACCCCGGGATGGGAATAGAAGTACTGGTCCTCGGTGGCGATGATCGCCTGCTTCAGCGAGTCGGGCACCTCGCTGATCATCACCGGCTCGCGGCGCTGTTCGCCGTACTCGGCGATCAGGTCGCCGTCGGCGGTGTAGATGCGCAGCGGGATCTGCAGCTGCACCTCGGCCAGTTCGCTGACGTCGGGCAGCGTCGGCGCGATGCGCGCGTACAGGTAGCCCACGGCGATGGCGAGCACCAGCACGCCGACCAGGCCGGCGATGGCACTCCATTTGAATGCAGAACGCAACCACCCGCCGGATCCACGGCTCGATCTCCGCGAGGAGGAGGAACGTGAACGACGGCGGGAGCTGCGACGGGACGACGATCGTGGCATCGGAGCGACGGCAGGCCTTTACGAATCAGCGAATTGTATCAAGCGGCCGACCCTTCACCGTGAATCACGGTGCAGTTCGCGCCGATGACGGACCGGACGATGCGGGTGACGGTTTCATGTCGCCGCGTCGAACGATCGACACGATGCCGGCGGCAAGCGAGAGAAAGTCCTCGTTTCGCTCTCAGGGATTTCACATTGCGGGCGCTAAGGCGGACATGGGACTCAAATTCACTTCGAGAAACGCAGGCCTCGTCGGTCTCGACATCACCGCCACGTCGGTCAAGCTCCTGGAGCTGAAGCCTACGAAGAAGGGGCACAAGGTGGTCAGTTACACCGTGGAACCCCTGCCGGCCAACGCGGTTAACGAGAAGAACCTGCAGGACGTCGAGGCGGTCGGCGATGCGATCCGGCGCGCCGTCAAGCGTTCCGGCACCCGCACCCGGCAGTGCGCGGTGGCGGTGCCCTCGGCGATGGTCATCACCAAGGTCATCCAGATGCCGGACGATCTGAAGCCGCACGAGATGGATGCGCAGATCCAGCTGGAGGCCGACCAGTACATTCCGTACGCGCTCGAGGAGGTCAACCTGGACTTCAACGTCATCGGACCCTCCGAGGAGGCCAACGGCATGGTGGACGTGCTGCTGGCAGCCTCCCGCTCCGAGAACGTGGAGGACCGCACCGCGGCCGCCCAGATCGGCGGGCTGGACGTGAAGATCGTCGATGTGGAGCCCTACACGCTCGAAGGCGCCTTCGAGCTGATCGCTCACCAGATCCCCAACGAAGGCATGGACCAGACGGTGGCGGTGCTGGACGTGGGCGCTAGCATGACCAGCTTGTGCGTGCTGCGCGACCAGCGCCTGATCTACACACGCGAGCAACCCTTCGGCGGCAAGCAGCTGACCGAGGAGATCATGCGCCGCTACGGGCTCTCCTACGAGGATGCCGGACGCGTGAAGCGCGTCGGCGGCCTGCCGGACAACTACGAGCCCGAGGTGGTCGCCCCGTTCCGCGACCTGATGGTGCAGCAGGCCAACCGCTTCCTGCAGTTCTTCTTCTCCGCCGACAAGAACGACTACGTCGATCACATCGTGCTCGCCGGCGGCTGCTGCGGCATCCCCGGGGTGGCCGAGCTGATCGAGCAACGCATCGGCACACCGACGGTGATCGCCGACCCGTTCGCGCAGATCGGCGTCGCCTCGGACATACCGGCACAACGCCTGAAGGATGACGGGGCGGCGATGCTGATCGCCTGCGGACTGGCGCTTCGAGGGATCTCGCGATGACACAGATCAATCTTCTGCCCTGGCGCGAGACGCACCGGCGGGACAAGAACAACGACTTCTTCGCCGTGCTCGGCCTATGCGTGATCATCGCCGCGGCCATCGGCTTCGGCGGCTTCAAGTACGCTCAGGACAAGGTCACCCACCAGGACAAGCGCAACGCCCGGCTCACCAACGAAATCGCCCTGCTGCAGGCCGAGCTGCGCGAGATCGAGACGCTGGAGGAGACCAAGAACGCGCTGCTGGAGCGCATGGACATCATCCAGACGCTGCAGGGCCAGCGTCCGCAGATCGTACACACCTTCCACGAGATCGCCAGTCGGCTGCCGGACGGGGTGTACCTGACCTCGATGCGCCAGATGGGCGACCAGCAGCTGGTGCTCGAGGGGCGTGCCGAATCGAACGCCCGCGTCTCGGCGCTGATGCGTCGCATGGACCGCAGCGACTACTTCAAGAAGCCGCGCCTGGAGGTCATCGAGGCGGATCAGGACGATCGCATCTCCACGTTCAAGCTGAGCGTGGTGCAGGACAACCCGAACCGTGTCGAGGAGTCCGACGATGTCCTTTAAGAGCACCCTGGACGAGCTGCAGAAGATCGATGGCGAGGACTTCAAGCGCATCGGTACCGCACCGGTCGCGCTGCGCGCGCTGCTGATCCTGGTCGGCTGCGCGGCGGTCATCGCCGCGATGACGCACTTCATGATCGTGCCGCAGTTCGACAAGCTGAAGGTGGTGCAGGCCAAGGAGCTCGATCTGCGCGCCAAGTTCGACTCCGAGCAGGCCAAGGCGGCCAACCGCACCGCCTACGTCGAGCAGCTCGACGAGATGAACAAGACCTTCAACGTCATGCTTCGCCAGCTGCCCAACAAGACCGACATCGAGAGCCTGCTGGTGGACCTGTCGCAGACTTCGGTGGCCTCGGGGCTGGACGTGCGTTTCTTCAAGCCCGAAAGCGAGGTGCCGCGCGAGTTCTACGCCGAGTACCCGATCAAGATCAGCGTCACCGGCCAGTACCACCAGTTCGGCCAGTTCGTCTCCGGCCTGGCGGCGCTGCCACGCATCGTCACGCTGGACAACATCAGCATCAGCGATCTGGATTCCGGCGGAGCGACCGGGCGCGATCAGCGCACCGGCGCCCGGTTGAAGATGGACCTGATGGCGACGACCTACCGCTACCTGGAAGAGGACGAGTAAGCCATGCCACGCATGAGACTCATCCCGCTGGTCGCGCTCGTGTCGACCCTTGCCGCCTGTGGCGGTGACATGTCGGACCTGGAGCGATTCATCGACGAGACCAAGACCCGCCATCACGGCAAGGTCGATCCGTTGCCCGAATTTCCTCCCTACCGCACCTTCACCTACACCGTCGATGCGGTGCGCGATCCGTTCCGGCCGCAGACCGATCTGACCGCATCGCCGGTGGCGGCCGAGGCCGAGTACTCCGGACCGCGTCCCGAGGCGACCCGCCGACGCGAGCCGCTGGAAGGGTATCCGGTCGATGCGCTGAAAATGGTCGGGCTCTTGCAACAGAGAGCGCAGACCTGGGGCCTGGTGCGTGATCCCGAAGGCACGATTCACCGAGTCCAGCCCGGCAACTACGCCGGTCAGAACCACGGCAGGATCGTTCAGGTGTCCGAGACACGCATCGACATCGTCGAACTGGTGCCCGACGGCCTGAGCGGCTGGGTCAATCGTGATGCCCAACTGGCGATGACGGAAGACTGATGAGCCCAGCAGACGAAAACTACCGGAGAGCACGGGTGATGAATCAATTGACACGCATCTGCGCCAGTCTGCTGCTGATGGGCAGCGCAGCGCTGGGCAGTGCGCAGCTGCTCGCCGCCGACAACGCATTGCTCGACATCACGCACGTCACGCTACCGGGCAACCAGCAGCAGATCGCGCTGACGATGAGCGGCCCGGCGGCGCTGCCCAAGAGCTTCACGATCGACAACCCGGCGCGCATCGCGCTCGACCTGCCCGACACCACCAGCGAGATGGACTCTCGTTCGGTCGCGATCAGTACCGGCGTGCTGCAGGACGTGACCACGGTCGAGGCCGGCGGACGCACCCGGGTGGTCATCAACCTGTCTTCCCTGACCCCCTACCAGACGGCCGTGAAAGGCAACCAGCTGCTGGTGACCCTGAACGAGGGCGGTGGCGCCGGCGACGAGCCCAGCATCCTGATCGATGATTCCGCCACCGCGCAACAGGCCGAACGGGTCGTCTCGCGGCGCGAGAACACCGTGGAGTCGCTGGACTTCCGACGGGGCCCGATGGGCGAGGGGCGCATCATCTTCAAGCTGTCCTCGCCGGGCATCGTCACCGACATGCGCCAGGAAGGCGGACGCATCGTGGTCGACTTTCCCGACACGCAGCTGGCGGACGAGCTGCAGAAGCGCCTGGACGTGATGGACTTCGGCACCCCGGTGCAGTTCATCGACGCGATCAGCAACAAGCGCGGCACCAAGGTGGTGATCGTGCCGGCCACCCAGGAGTTCGAGCAGCTGGCCTACCAGTCGGACGATCTGTTCACCGTCGAACTCAAGCCGATGAGCCTGGAGGAGATCGAGGAGAACCGGAAGGACAAGTTCGGCTACATCGGCGAGAAACTGTCGCTGAACTTCCAGGACATCGAGGTGCGATCGGTGCTGCAGCTGCTGGCCGACTTCACCGACCTGAACATCGTGGTGTCCGACTCGGTGCAGGGCAAGCTGACCTTGCGCCTGAAGAACGTGCCCTGGGACCAGGCGCTGGACATCATCCTGCAGACCAAGGCGCTGGGCAAGCGACAGGCGGGCAACGTGATCATGATCGCGCCGGCCGAGGAGATCGCCAACCGCGAGCGGATCGAGCTGGAGGGCATGAAGCAGAAGACCGAGCTGGCCCCGCTGCGCACCGAGTTCTTCCAGGCCAACTACGCCAAGGCCGACGAGCTGGCCGGGCTGCTGCAGAACCAGACCGGACAGCTGCTGTCCGATCGCGGCACCGTCACCGTCGACACCCGCACCAATACCCTGCTGATCCACGACACGGTCGATCGGCTGACCGAGATCCGGTCCCTGGTGCACCGGCTGGACGTGCCGATCCGGCAGGTGCTGATCGAGTCGCGCATCGTCATCGCCTCGGACGACTTCAACAAGGACATCGGCGTGCGCTGGGGCCTGAACCGCAACACGGTCAACCCCGGTGGCGGTAGCAACGGCGAAGGCTTCCTGCTCTCGGGCAACGCCAACGGCATCACCAACCTGGGCAACAACGACCCGCTCACCCCCGCCGATCGCTTCAACGTCAACCTGCCGATCAGCAACCCCGCCGGCACCCTGGGCGTGGCGCTGGCCAAGCTGCCCTTCGGCACCCTGCTGGAGCTGGAACTCTCGGCCATGCAGTCCGAAGGCAAGGGCGAGGTGGTCTCGGCCCCGCGGGTGATCACCGCCAACCAGCACGAGGCCTACATCGAGCAGGGCGTGGAGATCCCCTACGTGGAAGCGTCCTCCTCCGGCGCCACCTCGATCAGCTTCAGGAAGGCGGTGCTCGGCCTGACCGTCACCCCGCAGATCACCCCGGACGACCGCATCGTCATGGACCTGAAGATCAACAAGGACACCGTGGGCGAGATCTTCGGCTCCGGCAACGCCCAGGTGCCCAGCATCGACACCCGCGAGGTCAGCACCCAGGTGCTGGTGAACAACGGCGAGACGGTGGTGCTGGGCGGCATCTACGAGCAGGATCTTCTGAGCAGCGTCGACAAGGTGCCCTTCTTCGGCAACCTGCCGCTGATCGGCAAGCTGTTCACCCGCACCCTGGCCCGCGACGACAAGTCCGAGCTCCTCGTCTTCGTCACCCCCAAGATCATCAAAGAAAGCGTCAGCCTCGCCTACTAGCCCAGCTACAGCGCCACGGCTCGGACCCCTCGGGGTCCGAGGCCGCGGAACCTCCCGGTTCCGCCCGCGCACCCCCACCCGGATCAAACGACCACGAGGCTCGCGCCCCCTCCCCGGTTCCGCCCGCGCCCCCCCGCCCGGAACCGACGACGCCCTTCCGCTATCATCACCCGCTCAACCCGCTTCCGCCGCCCCCCGCGGCCGACGACATGCCCTCCATCTTCCTCGTCGGCCCGATGGGATCGGGCAAGAGCACGGTCGGCCGGGCACTGGCCCGACGCATCGGTCACCGCTTCATCGACAGCGACCGGGAGCTGGAGACGCGCTGCGGGGTCGATATCCCGACCATCTTCGAGTACGAGGGCGAATCCGGCTTTCGTGATCGCGAAGCGCGTCTGATCGACGAGCTCACCGCGCAGGACGGCATCGTGCTGGCCACCGGCGGCGGCGCGGTGCTCAGACCCGAGAATCGCGCCTGCCTGGCGCTGCGCGGTTACGTGGTCCTGCTCTCGGTGGACATCGCCGAACAGATGCGGCGCGTCGGCCGCGATCCGAACCGCCCCCTGCTGAACACCGCCGATCCGGAAGGCCGGCTGCGCTCGCTGATGAGCGAGCGCGCACCGATCTACCGCGATGTGGCCCACATGGAGGTGCACACCGACGCCCGGCGCATGCACCATGTGGTCAACCGCATCGCGCAGCACTTGCACGGCAACGGTGTCCTCGACGCCTCCCGCCCGCCGGATCCGGCCCGCGCACCGGCCCCGACCTGCGGACCCTGACGGCACATTCCGACATGCACACCCTGAACATCGATCTCGGCACACGCGGCTACCCGATCCACATCGGCACCGGCCTGTACGAGCGTGGCGCGGCCCGTACCTCTCTGCTGTCGCGCCACGTGCCCCGACGCGCCCTGGTGGTCACCAACGAGACCATCGCACCGCTCTACCTGGATCGGGTGCTGGCAGGGCTGGGCAACACCCCGGCCAGCCACGTGATCCTGCCCGACGGCGAGGCGCACAAGCACCTGGGCACGATGGAGACGATCATCGAGGCGCTGCTGCGCGACAACGTCGATCGTGGGGGAACCATCGTGGCGCTGGGCGGTGGCGTGGTGGGCGACATGGCGGGCTTCGCGGCCGCCAGCTACCAGCGCGGCATCGATTTCGTGCAACTGCCGACCACGCTGCTGGCACAGGTCGACTCGTCGGTCGGCGGCAAGACCGGCGTCAACCATGCGCTGGGCAAGAACATGATCGGCGCCTTCCACCAGCCGCGCGCCGTGCTGGCCGACGTGTCCACGCTGGACACCCTGCCCGACCGGGAGCTGTCGGCGGGGCTTGCCGAGGTCATCAAGTACGGCTTCATCGTCGACGCGGACTTCTTCGGATGGCTGGAGAGCAACCTGGACGCGCTGCTGGCGCGCGAGCGTGACGCGATCGCCTATGCCGTGCGTCGCTCCTGCGAGATCAAGGCGGCGATCGTGGAGGAGGACGAGCGCGAGCACGGCTGCCGGGCGCTGCTCAACCTGGGTCACACCTTCGGGCACGCGATCGAGGCGGCGCAGGGCTACGGCCGGTGGCTGCACGGTGACGCGGTGGCGGCCGGCACGGTCATGGCGCTGGACCTGGCGCAGCGACTGGGCGAGATCGATGCCGGGGTGGTCGAACGCGGTACCGCCCTGCTCGCGCGTGCCGGCCTGCCCGTCCGGCCGCCAGAAGACATGTCGCCCGAGCGGTTCCTGTCGTTCATGCAGCGGGACAAGAAGGTCAGCGACGGGCTGCTGCGACTGATCGTGCCGGGCCCGATCGGCAACGCCCGCGTGCGCAGCGACGTTCCGGCGGACACGCTGCAGGCAACGCTTGCGCACTTCGCCGCCGGCGCCTGAACCGGGGGCGGGCGGCCCACCGCCGCACGGCCGGCAGGTGGCACAAGGACCTCTTCGCCCGAGGGCGGGGGCGCACTGGTGCTGGTGTACCATCTGGCCACCCATCACAGGAACGATGCGATGTCGGCGCCCGCCGCCCACGCGACCGAACCGGCGGGTCTGCTCTCGGACAACACCCTGGCGGACCTGCAGCTGCAACGCCAGCCGTTCGCCGAGCTGAGCGCGGACGATGAACCGTACGCGGACGAAACGACGACGGAGCAGCTCGCCGACATCAAGCAGGCGCTGATCACCGGCGACGACCTGCTGCTGGTGCTCGGTGAACCGGGTGCGGGCAAGTCGACCCTGCTGACCCAGCTGGGCACCAACAGTGGTCTGCGCATCCAGTGCTTCTCGGTCCGGGGCAGCGCCCGCTTCAGCACGCACAACCTGTTCACCGGCATGCTCGAGGCCTTCAAGCAGGCACCGCCCGAAGACCTGAAGGACATGCTCGATGCCCTGGTGCCCTGCCTGCAGGGCATGGAGGCCAACAATATCCTGAGCGCGATCGTGCTCGACAATGCCGATAGCGTCACCGATGGCGAGCTGACCCGCCTGCTGTCCAGCATGCTCTACCTCAACAGCCAGGACGAGACGCTGTTGCGCGTCGCGCTGGCCGCCGGGGACAGTTTCGAGGACCGCATTCCCGAGTTGCTGCCCGAAGGCGCCGACCTGCCCTATTCCAGCCTGTCGGTCGAGCCGTTCGACGACGAGCGGGCGGCCGCCTATCTGGCTTTCCGGTTGCAACGTGCCGGCTGGCACGAGGCCCTGCCGTTCTCCGAAGACGAACTGAGCGACATCAATGGCCGTGCCGGTGGTCTGCCGCGTTCGCTGCACCAGGAGGCGGCCGGCGTGCTCGAAGCGCGCAGTCGCGGGGCCGGCAGCGTCGATGCGTTGCCGTTCGAGCCGTCGGACGGGGCCACGCTCGAATCCGGGCCGGCCGAGCGCCCGGCAGCGAAGCGCTCGCTCGCGGGCGGTCGGGGGCTGAAGCTGGCGCTGGGCGCGCTGGCCATCGCCCTGATCGGCGGGGGACTGTGGCTGTCCCGGCCGGGCGGGCCGTCTCCGGAGGAGCCGAGCTTCACCGTGGTCGAGCAACGCCCGGTCGAGACGAGCGCACCCGGCATCTCGCTGGTCGAGGAAGGCAGCGTGCCCGAGCCGGCGGCACCCGTCGAGACGTCCGCCGGATCCGATCCGGGCGTACCGGATGCGTCGATCGCGGTAGCCGAACCTGACCCCGAACCTGACCCCGAACCTGAACTCGAACCCGAGCCGACGCCCGAACCCCCGGTCGCTGCCGAGCCGACGACGCAGGCGCCGCTTGCCGCGGGCGACGAGCCGGCGACCGATGCGCGGACACGACGCGATGACGAGCTGCTCGAACCGCTCGCGGGCACGGCCGAGACGTCCGGGCAGGAGGCGGCACGCCCGCCTGCCCCGCTACCCGAGCCCGTCGACGACACGCCCGCGCCGCTGCCGGCCGAATCACCCGCAGCACCGGATACGCCCGCGCTGGAGTCTTCGACCTGGATCCTGCTGCAGGATCCGGGACAGTTCACCGTGCAGATGAGCGCATCGACCGACCGGGCCTCGGTGGAGAACTTCCTGCAGCGCGCCGACCTGGCCTCGCCGAACTCGATCTTCGCCTTCGATCGGGACGGTGCCACCTGGTATGCGCTGGTGCACGGCCTGTACGCCAGCATCGGCGAGGCGCGCGCCGCCGTGGAGCGCATGCCCGCACAGGCCCAGAGCAACCAGCCCTGGATCCGTGGGGTGGGACGTATCCAGGCAGTGCTCAAGGAGCAGAACTGACACGCGTCACGCCCGCGTGCCTTCCGTTCACGACACTGATTCCACCGGGCGCCCGGTCCGGGCGGCTCCGGGCAGCTCCGGACGATCCGGTGCGCCCGACCGCGTCGTAACAGCCCCGTATACTGGCCGGCCGGCCGTGCGTTCACGGCGCGCGTGCACGGACGTCCGATCACCCAGCTGGCTGACGCTTGATGACCTACCTCGACACCCTTGCCAAGTCCGGCCTCTATCATCCGGATTTCGAGCGCGACAACTGCGGCTTCGGCCTGATCGCGCAGATGGACGGTCGCGAAAGCCACTGGTTGGTCGAGACCGCGATCGCGGCGCTGGGCAACATGACCCATCGTGGCGCCATCGGCGCCGACGGCAAGACTGGTGACGGCTGCGGCCTGCTGCTGCGAAAACCCGAGGGTTTCCTGCGCCAGGCGGCGCGCGAGGCGGACGTGACACTGGGCGACGGCGAGTTCGCCACCGGCATCGTGTTCCTGTCCCGGGACGACACCCGGGCCACGGCGGCCCGCGACCGGTTCGAGCACGAGGTGCGCGAGCGCGGCATGCAGTGCAACGGCTGGCGGACGGTGCCGGTCGATCTGGCCGCCTGCGGCGAAGAGGCGAAGCGGTCGGTACCGCGCATCGAACAGCTGTTCGTCAGCGCCACCGAGGACATGGACACCGCCGAGTTCAACCGGCACCTGTTCGTGGCCCGGCGTCGCACCGAGATCGCCCTGGCGTCGACCGATCCTGACTTCTACGTGTGCTCGCTGTCCGCCGACGTGATCCTGTACAAGGGCCTGGTGATGCCCGAGTACCTGCCGGTGTTCTACACCGACCTGAAGGATACGGCGCTGAAGAGCTCCATCGCGGTATTCCACCAGCGCTTCAGCACCAACACGCTGCCGCAATGGCGCCTGGCCCAGCCGTTCCGCTACCTGGCGCACAACGGCGAGATCAACACCATCCGCGGCAACCGCAACTGGGCCAACGCCCGCGCCGGCAAGCTGCGCTCGCCGGTGCTGCCCGAGCTGGGCGAGCTGCTGCCGCTGGTCAGCCAGTCCGGCTCGGACTCGATGTCGCTGGACAACATGCTCGAGCTGCTGCTGGCAGGCGGCATCGACCTGTTCCGCGCCATGCGCATGCTGATCCCGCCGGCCTGGCAGAACGCCTGGGAGCTGGACTCGGACCTGCGCGCCTTCCTGGAATACAACTCCATGCACATGGAGCCCTGGGACGGGCCGGCCGGCGTGGTGCTGTCCGACGGACGCTACGCCAGCTGCGTGCTGGATCGCAACGGGCTGCGCCCGGCACGCTACGTGATCAGCAAGGACCGGCACATCACGTTGTCCTCCGAGGTGGGCGTCTACGACTACGCGCCCAGCGACATCACCGTCAAGGGCCGGTTGAAGCCTGGCGAGATGCTGGCGGTGGACACCCAGTCCGGCCGGTTGCTGCTGCCGCAGGACGTCTCCGACCTGCTCAAGCACCGCCAGCCCTACGCCAAGTGGCTGCAGAAGAACGTGCGCCAGCTGCGTTCCAGGCTGCGCCCGGAGATGAAGGACGGTCCGCAATCGACACCGGCGATGGACGATCAGCAGCTGGCCGTGCACGAAAAGCTGTTCAACGTCACCTTCGAGGAGCGCGATCAGGTGTTGCGGGTGCTGGCCGAGGGCGGTCAGGAGGCGATAGGTTCGATGGGCGACGACACGCCGTTCCCGGTCATGAGCGAGCACGTGCGCTCGATCTACGACAGCTTCCGCCAGCAGTTCGCGCAGGTGACCAACCCGCCGATCGATCCGCTGCGCGAAACCATCGTGATGTCGCTGGAGACCTGCCTGGGGCGGGAGAAGAACCTGTTCCGCGAGACCCATCACCACGCCAACCGGCTGCTGGTGCGCTCGCCGGTGCTCAGTCGCGAGAAGTTCGAGACGCTGATCGCGATGGGCGACGAACCGGGCTACGGCAGCGTGGTGCTGGACCTGCATTACGATCCGGATGAGCTGTCGCTGGAGGCGGCCATCGAGCGCATCACCGACCGCGCCATCGGCGCGGTGAGGGACGATCAGAAGGTGATCGTGGTGCTCAGCGATTACCACGTCACCTCCGGTCTGGTGCCGGTGCACGCGCTGCTGGCCACCGGTGCGGTGCACCATGCCCTGATCGCGGCCGGGCTGCGTCCGGACGCCAACCTGGTGGTGGAGACCGGCACCGCACGCGACTCGCACCAGCTGGCGGTACTGGTAGGCTACGGCGCCACCTGCATCTATCCGTACCTGGCCTACGAGAGCATCCAGGGACTGGTGCGCACGCGCGAGCTGGTCGGCCCCCATGGCGTGGACATCCCGCAGTTCGAGCAGAACTATCGCAAGGGGATCAACAAGGGTCTGATGAAGATCCTGTCCAAGATGGGCATCAGCACCATCGCCAGCTATCGCGGCGCGCAGCTGTTCGAGATCGTCGGACTGTCCACGCCGGTGGTCGAGCGATGCTTTCGCGGCACCACCTCGCGCATCGAGGGCATGAGCTTCGAGGATCTGGAGGTCGATGCGAAGACCCTGGCCCGCAGCGCGTTCGACCCGCAGGCCGAGGTGTCCCAGGGCGGTCTGCTGAAATACATTCACGGCGGCGAGTACCACGCCTACAACCCGGACGTGGTGCAGCAGCTGCAGGCGGCGGTGACCTCCGGCGAGTTCGAGGACTACGCCATCTACCGCGATACCGTGGACGGGCGCCGCCCGTCCATGCTGCGCGACCTGCTCGAGCTGAAGCCTGCCGGCGAGCCGGTGCCGCTGTCCGAGGTGGAACCGGTCGAGTCGATCATCGCCCGCTTCGACAGCGCCGGCATGTCGCTGGGCGCCCTGTCGCCCGAAGCGCACGAGACGCTGGCCGAGGCGATGAACCGGCTGGGCGGGCGTTCCAACTCCGGCGAAGGCGGCGAGGACGAGGCCCGCCACGGCACCATCAAGAGCTCCAAGATCAAGCAGATCGCCTCGGGCCGCTTTGGCGTCACGCCCGAGTACCTGGTCAATGCCGAGGTGTTGCAGATCAAGATCGCGCAAGGGGCCAAGCCCGGCGAAGGCGGTCAGCTGCCAGGCCACAAGGTCAACGAAATGATCGCCCGGTTGCGCTACTCCAACCCGGGCGTGGCGTTGATCTCCCCGCCGCCGCACCACGACATCTACTCGATCGAGGACCTGGCGCAACTGATCTTCGACCTGAAGCAGGTCAACCCCGACGCGCTGGTATCGGTGAAGCTGGTCGCCGAGGCCGGCGTGGGCACCATCGCGGCAGGCGTGGCCAAGGCCTACGCCGACCTGATCACCATCTCCGGCTACGACGGCGGCACCGGTGCCTCCCCCCTGACCTCGGTCAAGTACGCAGGCTCCCCCTGGGAGCTGGGCATGAGCGAAACCCACCAGGTTCTGCGCGCCAACGGGCTGCGCGCCAAGGTGCGGGTGCAGACCGACGGTGGCTTGAAGACCGGGCTGGACGTGATCAAGGCGGCCATCATGGGTGCCGAGAGCTTCGGGTTCGGCACCGGACCGATGATCGCCATGGGCTGCAAGTACCTGCGCATCTGTCACCTGAACAACTGCGCCACCGGGGTGGCCACGCAGCACAAGATCCTGCGCATGCGCCATTTCAACGGCAACGTGGAGAAGGTCATGAACTACATGCGCTTCGTGGCCGAGGACGTGCGCCAGCACCTGGCCGCCCTGGGCGTGCGCTCGGTGAGCGAGATCATCGGGCACCCGGAATACCTGACACCCGCATCCGGCGATACGCCGCGCCAGAGCCGGCTGGACCTGACGCCGCTGCTGTCCACCGGCGGCATGCCGGACGATGCTCCGCGCTATTGCATGGTGGCGCGCAACGAGCCCCACGATCAGGGCCTGCTGGCCGAGCAGATGGTGCTCGACACCCGCGGCGCCATCAAGACGCTGTCCGGCGGAGCGTTCAGCTATCCGATCAGGAACACCAACCGCTCGATCGGGGCTCGCCTGTCCGGCGAGATCGCCAGGCAACACGGCAACCATGGCATGAAGGAGCACCCCATCGAGGTGAACTTCACCGGCACCGCCGGCCAATCGTTCGGCGTGTGGAACGCCTCCGGGCTGCACCTGACGCTCGATGGCGATGCGAACGACTACGTCGGCAAGGGCATGGCGGGGGGCAAGATCGTGGTGCGCCCGCCGGCCGATGCACGCTACACCGGACGCGAATCGACCATCGTGGGCAACACCTGCCTGTACGGCGCGACCGGCGGCCACCTGCATGCCGCCGGACTGGGCGGCGAGCGGTTCGCGGTCAGGAACTCCGGCGCGATCGCCACCATCGAGGGCATCGGCGATCACGGCTGCGAGTACATGACCGGTGGCTGCGTGGTGGTGCTGGGCGAGACCGGCGTCAACTTCGGTGCCGGCATGACCGGCGGGCTGGCGTTCGTGTTCGATCGGCACAACGTGTTCGTGGACCGCTACAACCACGAGCTGATCGACATCCATCGCCTGCATTCGGAGTCGATGGAGCGCTACCGCAACTACCTGGCGGCGATGATCGAACTGCACGTGGCCGAGACCGGCAGCACGCTGGGCCGCGAGCTCATCGATGACTACTACAGCCTGGCCTCGCGGTTCTGGCTGGCCAAGCCGAAGGCTGCCGAGCTTTCGGAGCTGCTCATCACGCTGCACCGCGCAGCGTAGGCACGGACGGCGCCTCGTGGAGCCCTGGTCGCCCGTCACCGCGCTGATCGGCGTGCTGATCATCGTCATCACCGTGCACGATCACCTGAAGACGGTGATCACGGTGTCCGGCGGCGGGCCGGTGACCTCGCGCATCAACGTGCGCCTGTGGAACCTGGCGCTGCGCCTGGCCGGTCGGCACCTGCGCCCGCCGAACTGGCTGCAGAGCGTCGGCCCGGCGCTGGCCGTGCTGACGCTGCTGGTCTGGCTGGCCGGGCTGTGGGTGGGCTGGACGCTGGTGTTCTCGGCCGGCGAACAGGTGATCCTGGAATCCAAGAGCGGCACGCCGGCAAGCTTCGTCGAACGGATCTACTACGCCGGCTACACCCTGACGACCCTCGGTCCGGGTGACTACTCGCCCCAGGGGGGTGCCTGGCTGGTCGTGACGGTACTGGCCACGGTGAACGGGCTGTTCATGTTCACCATGGCGATCACCTACATCGTGCCGATCATCACCGCCACCGCCCAGCAGCGTCAGGCGGCCACGCTGATCAGCGGGCTGGGGAGCGATCCGTCCGATCTGCTGATCCGCTCCTGGCAAGGGGGCGGCTTCGCCGCGCTGGAGCAGCATCTGGTGCCGCTGACATCGATGATCTCGGGGGTGCGCCAGTACCATCTGGCCTATCCCATCCTGCACTTCTTCCATTCGAACCGGCCCGAGGCCTCCCTGCCGGTGCAGATCGGCGTGCTCGACGAGACGCTCAGCCTGCTGGCGCACGGGGTGGGCGAACAGGTGCGGCCCGCGCTGCAGATCATCGAACCCCTGCGCTGCCAGATCACCGGTCACCTGGACACGCTGGGCTCGGCGAAGGTCGGCACCGAAGGCACCGTACCGCCGGCGCCCGCGCTGGACCGCTGCGCCGAGGCGGGCATTCCGATGCGCGAGCCGGCGCGCTTTCATGACGCCCTGGGCGAGGATGACAAGCGACGCATCATGCTGCGCCAGCTGGTGATCGGTGACGGTTGGCGGTGGGAGCAGATCAGCCGACCGGCGATGGGCGAGTAGTGGCCGGCAGGATTCCGAAGCACTTCATCGACGACCTGCTGGCGCGCATCGACATCGTGGAGGTGATCGATGCGCGCGTCTCGCTCAAGAAGGCCGGGCGCGATCACATGGCCTGCTGCCCGTTCCACAGCGAGAAGACGCCCTCGTTCTCGGTCAGCCAGTCCAAGCAGTTCTACCACTGCTTCGGCTGCGGCGAGAGCGGCAACGCGATCGGCTTCCTGATGGAGTACGAGGGGTTGCATTTCGTCGATGCGATCGAGATGCTGGCCGAGAGCATCGGCGTGGAGGTACCGCGCGACGAGCAGGCGGTGCGCCGTCACGACGATGCCAAGCCGCTGTACGCGTTGCTGGACGAGGTGGCGCTGTTCTACCGCCGCGCGCTGCGCGAGGCGCCCGAGGCGATCGACTACCTGAAGCGCCGTGGCCTGGACGGCGAGATCGCGAAGCGCTTCGGCATCGGCTGGACGCCGCCCGGGCGCGAGGCGCTGCTGCAGGCCTTTCCCGGTCGCACCGAGCAGCTGGTGAAGACCGGCATGCTGGGCACCGGAGAGGACGGGCGCCGCGCGCCGTATCCGCGCTTTCGCGAACGGATCATGTTCCCGATCCGCGATCGGCGCGGTCGCACCATCGGCTTCGGTGGCCGGCTGATCGACGAGGGCGAACCGAAGTACCTGAACTCGCCCGAGACGCCCCTCTTTCACAAGGGCAGCGAACTGTACGGGCTGTTCGAGGCGCGCAAGGCGGCGCAGGACGCCGGACGGGTGATCGTGGTGGAGGGCTACATGGACGTGGTGGCGTTGGCGCAGGCCGGCATCGACAACGCGGTGGCCACGCTGGGCACCGCGGCCAACCGCCAGCACAGCGAGGCGCTGTTCAAGGCGGTGCCCGAGATCGTGTTCTGCTTCGACGGCGACCGGGCCGGACGAGCGGCCGCCTGGCGCGCGCTGCAGGCCACGCTGCCGCTGCTGCAGGACGGGCGCGATGCGCACTTCCTGTTCCTGCCGGACGGCGAGGACCCGGACAGCTACGTCAAGGCGCACGGTGCGACAGGCTTCGACCAGCTGCTGGTCGATCGCATCCCGATCATCGATCAGCTGTACGCCCACCTGGCCGGCGACCTGGATACCGGCTCGGTCGGCGGCAAGGCGCGACTGGCGGAGACGTCCCGACCGCTGGTCGCGCAGATTCCGCGCGGGGTGTACCGTCAGCTGGCCCTCGAGCGGCTGGAGACCCTGATCGGCCTGTCGCTGGGCAGCGAGAACGCCGGTGCGCCACCGGAGCGTGCGCCGCCACCCCGCGCCGGTGCCGGTGGTGGCAATCTGACGGCGATGAGCCGGTCGGTGCTGCTGCTGCTGCAACATCCCGCGGTGGTGGCGACATTGGCGCCCGAAGCCTACGACTTCGACGACAGCCTGCCCGGTGCCACGGTACTGATGCGACTGATCGGCTATTGCGAGAGCGACCCGCAGATCAGTACCGCCCGGCTGATCGAGCGCTTTCGCGACACCGACGGCTACGAGGCGGTGCGTCGGCTGGCGGTGCGCGACTGGTGGCCGGATGCACGGGTGCTGGAGCCCGAGGTGGCCGAACAGGAGTTCGCGCATTGCATCGCGCAGCTGAGCCGCCAGGGTGGGCAGCGGCATGCGCAGAAGGTCGATCCGTCCGCGCGCACCGGGCTGCTGGGCGTGAAGCGCGGCCAATGACGGTGCACGAACGCCAGCCTCGCCGCCCGCGCGTGTTCGTGGACGCACCGTTGGCCAGCGGTGCCTGCGTGACGCTGTCGCCCGAACGCAGTCACCACCTGATCGATGTGCTCAGGCTCAAGCCGGGCGCGGCCCTGTTGCTGTTCGACGGACGGGGCGACGACTGGAGCGCCACGCTGAGCACCCCCGGCAAGCGCGCCGATGTGCGGGTGCAGGCGCGGGTGCCCAACGCCTGCGAGTCGCCGCTCGGCATCACGCTGTGGCAAGGCCTGTCGCAGGGCACGCGCATGGACGCCTGCCTGCGCCAGGGTGTGGAACTGGGCATCGTCGGCTTCCGGCCGATGCTGACGCAGCGCTCGGCGGGCAAGCCGGATGCGAAACGCGCCCGCAAGAAGCACGAGCACTGGACGGCGATCGCCGTCAGCGCCGCCGAGCAGAGCGGTCGGGCCGTGGTACCGCACGTTCACGAGCTGGCGACACCGGCCACCCACCTGGGCGACGCTCCGCCCCGGTCCATCGAGGCGGGCACGCTGGCACTGGTCCTGCTGCCCGACGCGACACGCACGCTCGGCGAGGTGGCGCAGAACACCGTGCCGGAGCGCACCGAACTGATGATCGGCCCGGAAAGCGGGCTGGACGAGCGCGAGGCCGAGGCGGCCGTCGCCGCCGGCTTCCTGCCGGTGCGCATCGGACCTCGCGTGCTGCGCACCGAGACCGCCGGGCCTGCCGCGATAGCGGTGCTGCAGGCCCGGTTCGGCGACCTGGCTCGATGAGCGTCGGTACCGTCGTGCCCCTGCTGGTTGCGCTGGCCCTGTCGGCGTGCGGCGCACCATCGGTCCGACCACTGGAGCCGCGCGTCTCGGTCGACGCGGTACGCCTGCTGGAGCTCGGTCTGCTGCGCCAGCGGATCGAACTGACGCTCAAGGTGCAGAATCCGAATCCGTACGCGCTGCCGATCAGCGAGCTCGACTTCACCGCCCTGCTCGGCGACGAGCCGCTGGCCAGCGGCTCGAGCGTGCAGGCGGTGAACGTGCCCGCCCGGGGCGAGGCGCGGCTGCCGGTGGTCATCGAGCTGGGCCTGTCGCGCAGCCTGAGCCGGCTCGGCCAGCAGCTCGGCCGTCACGGGCTGGCGCTCGACTATCGGGTCACCGGGTCGGTGAAGCTGTCCAACTGGCCGCGACGCCTGCCATTCGATGTCGACGGGTCGTTGCAGGATGCGATCCACACAGAAGAGCGTCTTTGATGGACCCACGTGCCGACCTGCCGCTGCCGGCGAACGCCCTGCCCGATCGGCTGCCCGATGCCGGCGACGAAGCGCTGCTCGAGTTCATCGACGCGCACCCGCGGCTGGCGGTGCTGACCGGCGCCGGCTGCAGCACGGCGGCAGGACTGGGCGACTACCGCGATCGCGCCGGCAACTGGAAGCGCAAGCAGCCGATCACCGGGCAGACCTTCATCGGCGACGAGATGATGCGCCGTCGCTATTGGGTGCGCAGCGCGGTCGGCTGGCCGTCGTTCGGCGCCGCCCGGCCGACCGAGGCGCACCGTGCGCTGGCGCGATTGCAGGACCAGGGACACGCCGGGGCGCTGATCACCCAGAACGTCGACCGGTTGCACCAGAAGGCCGGGCACCGTGACGTGATCGATCTGCACGGCGTGCTGGCCACCGTGGGCTGCCTGGACTGCGGCACGCACGTCTCGCGCGATGCCTTCCAGCGGCGGCTGCTCGAGGCGAACCCCTGGGTGGCATCGCTGTCGGCCGCGCACGCCCCGGACGGGGATGCTGACCTGCAGGATCCGGATGTCGACCGGTTGGTCGTTCCACCGTGCGAGAACTGCGGCGGCATGCTCAAGCCCGACGTGGTGTTCTTCGGCGAGAACGTACCGCGCGAGCGGGTCGAACGGGCGCTGCAAGCGGTCGCCGATGCCGATGCGCTGCTGGTGGTCGGCTCGTCGCTGATGGTGTTCTCCGGCTATCGCTTCTGCCGCGCCGCGGCGGCCCGCGATCAGCCGATCGCCATCCTCAACGAGGGCGTGACCCGCGCGGACGATCTGGCCACCCTGAAACTCGGTGGCGATGTCGGGGCACGGCTGGGCCGGCTGGTCGGCGCGTTGCCGATGCCACCGGTCTAGACGCTCCGGGTCACTCGGGCGGGCCGCTCGGATCGGTGCGCGCGCACTCGAACGGGTAGTCCCGATCGGCCAGCCCGTCTCCGATCCATAGCATGCGTCCCAGGCTGGCACGGGTGAGAAAGCCCTGCACGCCCAGCGAGCCGTCGAAATCCGCATCGCTGACCTGCACCACCGCGCCTGCCGAAGTGACGCTGGTGGACGCCTGGCCGGCGCCGGTGATGTCGCGGATCACATCGTCGGTCGCCACGAACGGACGCACCGGCCCGGCGATCACCACCAACAGCGGCGGTACGCCGGTCACGCCGGTGCAGTCCTGCATGTGAGTCCACTGCGTCTCCAGATAGTCCGGATCAATGCTGTCGCGTTGCTCTTCCCGGGTGAAGGCCACGCGCAGTCCGGTGTCGGCCAGCGTGATCGTCTCGACCACATCCGGGATGCGGCTGAGCAGGCGCGCATCGTCCCCGAGCAACGACAACGGATCCTGGGCGGGGGCCGGCTCGCCGGAGCCGACCGTCGGTTCCCGGTTCGAATTCCCGCCACCCGGAACGGACCCGTCGGTCTGCCCGCCCGTCTGACCGCCCGTCTGACCACCGGCCTGGCCGGAGCCGTCGTCGACCACCGGATAGCTGGTGCTGCCGCTGCTGCAGCCCACCAATGCGACCCCTGCCAGCACGAGACAGGCGCCGGATCGGATCAGCGCCAAACGCTGCCCGGCGAATCGATCGCCTGTTGTTTCCTGGTTGTCCGTGGACATCGCTCGATTCGCTACCGCCATCACCCGCCTGAGCGACCCTGCAGCACGAGCCGTGCCGCCAGGGCCCGCTTGACCGCGATGCTGGCCGCCACGAACCCGAACGTACCGGTCACCCAGCCGATCGAACCGTATCCCTGATCGCAGTCCAGGCGCACCCCGGCCACGCCCGGCTTGGCATGGCCGACCCCGCCACGGGCGTCCGGGTAGACCGGCTGCTCGATGCTGTGCACGCAATCCACTCCGAACCGCCGCTTAGGATTAGCGCTGAAACGGTATTGGCTGCGCAGGCGAGCCCGTACCTTGGCGGCCAGCGCATCGTTCCAGGTGCGCGACAGATCGCTGACGGTCACGGCGGTCGGGTCGAGTCGGCCACCGGCCGCGCCGGTGGTGACGATGCGCGTCTTGCGCCGCTTGCAGAACGCGATCATGGCCGCCTTGAAGCGGATGCTGTCGATCGCGTCGATGACCACGTCGAAGTCCCGTGCCAGGTAGTGCTCCAGGTTGGTCTCGGCAAGGAAGTCATCCTCGGCCACCACGTCGCAGCCGGGATGGATGCGAGCCACGCGCTCGCGCATCAGTTCCACCTTGGAGCGCTCGAGCGTGTCGGTCAGGGCGTGCAACTGCCGGTTCAGGTTGCCGGCGCTGACATCGTCGTGATCTATGATCGTCAGATGACCGATGCCCGATCGCGCCAGCGCCTCGACCGCCCACGATCCGACGCCGCCGATGCCGACGACGCAGAGGCGCAGCCCGGCCAGCTGCGTGGCGGCATCGCGACCGAACACGCGGGCAAGACCGGCGGCGGCATCGACGTGGAACGCGGGCGCATCGTCATCTGGCACGTCTATATTCTCCGCTGCGCGGACGGCAGCCTGTACACCGGCATCACCACCGACCCGGCACGACGCCTGCGCGAGCACAACGCCGGCCTGCGCGGCGCGACGTACACCCGATCGAGACGGCCGGTGACCCTGGTGTATCGGCAGACGGCCACCGACCGGTCGCAGGCCAGCCGTGACGAGGCGCGCATCAAGCGCCTGCCACGTGACGCCAAGCTGAAGCTGGTCGATCTGTCCGGTTTACCTTGCAATTCGTCACATGAACCCGACACTACGTGTCATTCTAGAGTTGACAGTCGGGAAGGTCAGGCGTCTGGCCAACGGAGAAGCTGAAGCGTAGAATACGCCGACCTGCGTCGGGCCGCGCTCAGACATCCGGCTCCGGTTACTGACCAGTGCTGTTCCTGCGCTGCCCTTGCGCTGTCCCTGCGCTCTCGTTGCGCCTTGGCCGGTGCTGTTCGCCAGGGGCCGGTGGCAAGTTCGCAGGACAGCAGCATGCACCGAGCGGTGCCTGCATCGCCCACATTCCCGTGCGGTACCGATCATGACTGATCGGCGTCGCCTTGCGTTCCGGATATCGCCGTGACGCTACAGTTTTCGATCGAGAGGGTTACCAGTGAAAAAAATGTTCGTGGGTGGTTTGCCGATGGAAGCCACGGAAGAGTCGGTGACGGAGATGTTCGACGAGTACGGCAAGGTGCGTTCGATCAAGCTTGCTTCGGACGTGTTCAGCGGCAAGTGCAAGGGCTTCGGATTCGTCGAGATGGAAGGCCACGAGGCCCGTGCCGCGATTGCCGGCCTGAACGGCAAGATCATGGGCGACAAGTCCTTGAAGGTGCAGTTCGAAGAGCCGCGTCGGGGCGGCAAGAAGCGCGGTGGTCGTCGCCGCTGATCCTGTCGTCGGATCGATTCGAACGTGACGGCGGCCTGCCCTCGGGACGGGTCGCCATCCGTGTCCGACCGTTCATGCTCGATCGGACACCCCTGGCTCGGCGTCGGGCGCCAGGTGGCTGACACCTCGCGGCCACGTCGTCCGGACGAGCCGTCCGGACAGCGCTTCCCGATCACGAGCACGTCCCGGCAACCCGTCAGGACCGGATGCCGAAAGCTTGCATAGCTCGAGCGGGCCGCGTGCATGACGCACCATCGTCGCGCCACCTCGGCAGGCTCGATCGCATCGAGCACTCCCCCGACGCACTGATGCCGGTATTCATGAATTGGCGGACAGCCATTCATCCTTGTCAGGCACAATGCCCCGTGGTTCGTCGATCGAGGTGAACGTCGGGGACAGGGTTGGACGGCACGTCCGGCGGGAACTCGGCCGGACACCGCGCGCAAATCTGGTGCCGAGAAGAGGAATCGAACCTCCGACCTACTGATTACGAATCAGTTGCTCTACCGACTGAGCTACCTCGGCGCAGCCGCGAAGTATAGCTCGATTTCGAGCCTGACATGGAGAACCGATGGTCGACTTGGATGGCCGTGAACAGGAAGACCGGCTGACCCGGCGTTCCGTGCGCAGTTTCGTGATCCGCAACGGGCGGATGACCATCGCGCAGACCGATGCGTTGCAGCGGCTGTTGCCGGTCCACGGCATCGATCTGGCCACCACTCCGTTCGTGCCGGATGCGTTCGCGCGTCGCGCCCCGGTGTGGCTGGAGGTGGGCATCGGCAACGGGGACGCCCTGCTCGGCATGGCCACCGCCCACCCGGACATCGACTTCATCGGGGTCGAGGTCCATGCTCCGGGTGTCGGCCATGCGTTGCTGGGCATCGAACGGGCCGGCCTGAGCAACGTCAAGCTGGTGCGTCACGATGCGGTGGAAGTCCTGCAAGAGCATTGTCCATCGGGCGCACTCGCTCGGCTGATGCTGTTCTTTCCCGACCCGTGGCACAAGAAGCGCCACCACAAGCGACGTATCGTCCAGCAGGACTTCCTGGACGCAGCGGCTAACGCGCTGGCGCCGGATTCGCTGCTGCATTGCGCCACCGATATCGACGACTATGCCGCATGGATGCACGAGCGGCTGGTCGCCCACCCCCGGTTCGCCAACACCGCGCCGGCCTTGGACGACGTGCCCCGCCCCGACTGGCGACCGCTGACCCGGTTCGAACGGCGTGGCCAGCGTCTCGGGCATTCGGTTCACGATCTGCTCTATCGGCGAGTGCCCGACGCCCCGTCCTCTGCCGCCACGCGTTGAGCGGATCATGGTGGAGACGCTGACGCTGACGATCGAGATGGGGGTGATGCTCGGCCTGCTCGGTCTGACCATCGTGCTGTTCGCCTTCGAACTGATGCGCGTGGATGTGGCGGCGATCGCCATCATGGTGTTGCTGGGGCTGGCCGCGTTGCTACCGGGCCTCGAGCCGCTGCTGACCCAGGCTCAGCTGTTCTCCGGGTTCTCCTCGAACGCGGTGATCTCGGTGATCGCGGTGATGATCATCGGCGCCGGCCTGGACAAGACCGGATTGATGAACCGGGTGGCACAGGCCATCCTGAAGCGCGGCGGCAAGACCGAGCAGCGCATCATCCCGCTGGTCTCCGGCACGGTGGCCGTGATTTCCAGCTTCATGCAGAACATCGGCGCCGCGGCGCTGTTTCTGCCGGTGGTGTCGCGCATCTCGGCGCGCACCGAGATCCCCATGTCGCGCCTGATCATGCCGATGGGCTTCGCCGCCATCCTCGGCGGCACGGCGACGATGATCGGTTCCAGCCCGCTGATCCTGCTGAACGACCTGATCCTGTCGGCCAACGAGACCCTGCCCGAGCAGGACCGGATGCGCACCTTCGGGCTGTTCTCGGTCACCCCGATCGGGCTTGCACTGGTGACGGTGGGCATCCTGTATTTCATGATAGCGGGCAAGTTCGTGCTGCCGCGCCGCGGTGGCGAGGCCGGCGTGCGAAGCTCGCGCGCCGCCGATTACTTCGAGACGGTCTACGGCATCAAGGGCGAACTGTTCGAGGCGCGTGTCACCGACGAGAGTCCGCTGGTGGGCCGGATGATCGGCGCGGTCGAGGAGAACGGTCCGGACACGCCGGCCATGCTGGCCTTCTACAACGGCGATGTGGTGAAGGTGCCGCCGGATCGCGACGAGATCCTGTGGGTGAACTCGCAGGTGGGCTTGATGGGCGATCCGGACGAGGTGCGCGCCTGGTGCGAGGAACAGCGCTGGGAGCTCAAGGACGAGCCGGATCGCTTCGCCGACGTGCTCAACGCGCAGCACGGTGGCGTGGCCGAGATCGTCGTGCCGCCCGGTTCCAGCCTGATCGGCCAGACCATCGAGGAGATCAAGCCGCGACGCAACCTCGGCACCAACATCCTGCAGATCTTCCGAACCGAGAAGGTGATCCGGCGCGGCTTCAGCGGCGAGAGGCTGCGCGCCGGCGACACGCTGGTGGTGCACGCCAGCTGGCGCGACCTGTCCAAGCTGCAGCGCAGTCGCAACCAGGATCTGGTGCTGGCCACCGACGTGAAGTACGAGCACCTGCGTTCGCACAAGATCCGCCCGGCGCTGATCTCGTTCGCGGTCGCGATCGGGCTGTTCTTCCTGACCGACAGCCTGGCCATCTCGCTGCTGACCGGCGCGGTGGGCATGATCCTGTCCGGCGTGCTGACCATCGACGAGGCCTACGAGGCGGTCAGCTGGCAGACCGTGTTCCTGCTCGCCTCCCTGATTCCGCTGGGCATCGCGGTCGATCGCACCGGCACGGCCGCCTGGATCGCGCAGGAGATCCTGCTGCTGGTCGGCGATGTGCCCTCCTGGGTGCTGCAGGTGATCATCGCCGGGCTCGCCACCTTCTTCACGCTGGTGATGTCGAACATCGGTGCGACGGTGCTGCTGGTTCCGCTGGCGATCAACATCGCGATCGCGGTGGACGCCGATCCGGCGGTGTTCGCGCTGACGGTGGCCATCAGCACGTCGAACTCCTTCCTGATTCCGACCCATCAGGTCAACGCCCTGCTGATGGGGCCGGGCGGCTATCAGGTAGTCGACTTCATGCGCGCCGGCGGCATCATGACCATGCTGTTCCTGGCCGTCAGCCTGGTGATGCTCAACCTGATGATCTGAGGGCCCGGAACGCGGCTCGCGATTCTTTACCAGCCGCGCCCTTGCCCGGCGAGCCCGTTCGATACTGGCCGCATGGCAACGACGAGATCAGCAGATGAACGATGACAAGGACCGGAACGCGGACCGGGCACCCGACCCGACCCCGGACAGCGAGCATGACGACACGCCGATGACGCGGCAGCAGGACGTGGACGATATCCCGGGCCGACAGAAATATCGTTCGGCCCGCCCGCCGGGCGACTACACGGGGGATTTCGGGGCGGACGGCACGATCGCCCACCCGGTCAAGGGGGCGGACGAGGAAGCGTCTTCGTCGGCGTCCGATGAACCCAGCCCAGCGGATCGGCAGGATCGACACCGTCCATGAACGGCCTGTCCAGTTGCGCATGGGTCAATTGGTAGACCAGCGCCACCCAGGTGCCGACCAGCGATTCGCCGCTGTCGTGCCAGGTGTTCCGAAGGCGTGCGAGCAGCTTGGCCTCCGGGAACGGTGGAAGGTTCTCGGCGCCTGAACCGCCGGGTACCGTGGCGGCAGCGGCACGCTGGCGGTACTCCTCGAGCAGCGCCGCCGACCAATGGTCCAGGTAGTGATCCGGCACCGGGGGGTAGCCAGCGGCCTCACCGCGCGCCCACCGCACGATCTCGCGCTTGTATTCCTTGAGCAGGCTGATGGTGTCGTACTCGGGGTGCCCCTGCAGGTAGACCGTCCGGAAACCGTCCGGACTGACCGCCAGTTGCACGCCCGCCTCCGCGCTCTCGATCAGCACGTGCAGCCCCCGAGCCTCCAGCTGTTCGCGGGTGACCTGGTTGTAGCGCGAGTGCGGCACGCGCAGGTGCGTGTTGCTGCCGCTGACCAGCGGGTGGTCGCGCGCCACCACCGCGTGCTCGAACACCCCCCAGCGCTTGGCCGGCAGTGCCTGTCGGCGGATGCCGTGCCGTGCCAGCAGCACCGCGTGCGTGGCCAGGCAGGAACACAACGTCGAGGTCACCGAGACCTCGGCCCAGTCGATCACCGCGCGCAATGGCTCCCAGAAGACCTCGCGAGCCAGGTCCGGCTGCAGCACGTTGGCGCCGCTGACGATCAACGCATCCAGTCCGCCGTCGCGCAGTTCGCCGAACGGGGTGTAGTAGCGATCGATGTGCGCACGCGCCGCCGGCCCGCGCTCGATCGCATCCAGCGTGAAGGGCCTGACGTAGAACTGCGCGATCGGGTTGCTGGAACCGACCAGGCGGATGAACTGCCGCTCGGTAGCCTCCAGCGCCGCATCCGGCATCATGTTCAGCAGGCCGACCTGCAACGGCCGGATGTCCTGATCGCGAGCCCGATCGGGCGAGAGCACCATCTGCCCCTCGCGACGAAGACGCTCGAAGGTGGGCAGCGCGTTGTGGGCGACCAATGGCATCGGGGCAGCGTCTCTGGCTCAGCCGGCGTCCAGCGTATCGGCGATCAGCGTCACGAACTCCTCGGGATCGCTCACCTGGAAGGCGGCACGTGCCGGGATCCGATAACCGACCCGGTCGGCGATGGCGGCATAGCGCGGCAGCCGCGCGCGAAACAGTCGGGGAAATACCCAGCGCACGTAGTGCTCCGGATCGATCTCGACGATGTACTCGATTCCGTGCTCGCGCATGTACTGCGGTAGCACCTCTTCCAGGAACGCCTCGCGATAGTACAGCGGCTTGGGCGAGCGTTCGGCACGCTCGATCAGGAACCGCTCGTCCTCGGCGCTGGCCTCGATGTAGATCACCACGGTATGGCGGGCGATCGCGTCGAGCACCGAATCATCGTCCAGCTCGCAGAAGCTGCCGGACGCATCGTTGAGAAAGTGCGGGTAGCCGTACAGCTGGTCGGCCTTGCCGATGAAATCGCGCACATCGTGCAGGGCCTGCACTTCGGCTGCCAGGTGCAGTCGCTGGCGGCGCTTGAACTCGGGCAACGCCAGGCCGCCCTTGTCAGGATCGCCCAGCATGCCCAGAAAGCTCGACAGCGGCTCGAGGTTGTCGAAGGAGAGGTTGTTGCCGATCGTTATCGAGTCCGAGCGCAGCAGCTGCCGCAGGAACGGCACGCTCATCGCCTCGCGCTTGATGTTGTCAAGGATCGGCTCGTCCAGGTAGCGCGTACCGATGCGATAGTCGACCGAGTAGTGGAACCATTCGTCGTCACGCAGCAGGTTGGCCAGCCGCGTCTTGCCCACCCCCGACATGCCCAGCAGCGTGACTCGCTTGGCCGGCAGATCCCGGAACGCCTGCCCCGACAGCCTCACGCGAGCCCCCTCGTCCTCACGACTGCCCGAAGGTGTCGCAGCTCTGCGGATCCCCGGTTTCCAGGCCGCGCAGCAACCACTGCTGGCGCTGCTCGGAGGAGCCGTGCGTGAACTTCTCCGGCCGCACCTGCGCGCCGGCGCTGGACATCAGCGCATCGTCGCCGATGCGGGCCGCCGCGTTCATGCCCTCTTCCAGATCCCCCGGTTCGAGCACCTGACGATCTCGCTGGGCATGGTGTGCCCAGACGCCGGCATAGCAATCGGCCTGCAGTTCGGTGCGCACCGACAGCTGATTGGCCTCGATCTTGGAAACCTGCCGCTGCTGGCGCTGCACCGCCATGGACACGCCCAGCAGGTTCTGCACGTGGTGGCCGACCTCGTGCGCCAGCACGTAGGCCTGCGCGAAGTCGCCGCTGGCACCCATGCGCTGCAGCTCGCGAAAGAATCCCAGATCGATGTACACCTTGCTGTCGCCGGGGCAGTAGAACGGGCCTGACGCGGAGGTGGCGGACCCGCAGGCGCTGCCGACCCGGTCGGTGAACAGCACCAGCTGAGGCACCTGATACCGCTCGCCGGCCTCGTCGAACAGCTTCTCCCACACCTGCTCGGTATCGCGCAGCACCACCGAGATGAACTGCGCCGCTTCGTCGTCGTCGCGCAGCCCGCCCGGGGCCGGGGCCTGCGTCTGCTGCACCTGACTGCCCCCCAGGGTTCCGCCGCCACCCATCAGCGCGGTGAGGTCCACCCCGAAGAACAGGCCGATCAGCACCACCACGATGCCACCGACACCGCCGAGCTTGACCCCGCGCCCACCCGGCAGCCGGCGCCTGCCGGAGGCGCCGCGCCGGTCCTCGATGTTTCTGCTGCCCTGTCTGCCTCTCCAGCGCATGGCGCTCCCCTTGCGTTCCCGACGATCGTTCGCGACGCTGGATTGTCGCACGCACTCCGCGCTAGATTCACCGCATGTCCACGAACGACCAAGCGCCGCTGATCGATGCCCACGTGCACAGCGATGACGACCGGTTCGCACCTGACCGGGAGGCGACGGTGCGTCGGGCCGAGGCGGCCGGCGTCATCGCACAGGTCGTCCCGGCGGTCAGTGCCGCGCTGTGGCCACGCCTGCGTCGTGTGTGCGCCGAGCACGCCTGCCTGCACGCCTGCTACGGGCTGCATCCCTGCTTCGTGCACGAGCACCGGAACGACCACCTCCCGCAGCTGGCCGCATGGATCGGCCGCGAGCGACCGGTGGCCGTGGGCGAATGCGGCCTGGACTACTTCATTCCGGACGGGGATCGCGACAGGCAGCAACACCTGTTCGCCGCCCAGCTGTCGCTGGCCCGCGAGTTCGACCTGCCCATCGTCATCCATGCCCGACAGGCGGTGGAGGACGTGATCCGCATGATCCGCAGCGCCGGCCACTACCGCGGGCTGGTGCACAGCTTCAACGGCTCGGCGCAGCAGGCGCACCGGCTGATCGACCTGGGCTACTCGCTGAGCTTCGGGGGAGCGGTGACCTTCTCGCGCGCCACACGCCTTCGCGAACTGGTCGCCACGCTGCCGCTGGAGGCGCTGCTGCTGGAAACCGACGCGCCGGATCAGCCGGACGCGAACCATGCGGGAGAACGCAACGAGCCCGCCTGGCTGGTGGACGTGTGGCAGGCGGTGTCGGCACTGCGACCGGAGTCCGCCGAAACGATCGCCAGGCGCACCAGCCAGAACGCGGCACGCCTGTTCGAGCTGCCGGTCAGTCTGCCGGCGACGTAAGATCGGCGGGATCGGCCGAGGAAGGCGGTGCCGGAAGCGGCTTGCCCGGCGAGCGGACCGAGGCGGCGCGGAACGGCTCCGACGTGATCGTCTGCATGGCACCTTCGATCCAGGCTTCGGTATCGGCGATCACGTCGCCGGCCTTGCGCCCGGCCGACGGGATCGGCGAGCCGATGCGCACGCTGATCGTGCCCGGCCACTTGATGAACCCCATGCGCGGCCAGAACTCGCCGGCGTTCACCGCCACCGGCAGCACGGGCGTGCCCAGCGCGGCCGCCACGATCGCGCCCCCGGCACGATAATCCGGTTCCGCGCCGACCGGGCGCCGCGTGCCTTCGGGAAAGATGATGATCCAGCGACCGCGGGACAGGCGATCGCGCGACTGGTCGATCATCTGCCTGACCGCGCTGCGGCCCGACGCCCGATCGATCAGGATGAACCTCAGCGCCACCAGCGACCAGCCGAAGATCGGTACCCAGCGCAGCGATCGCTTGGCCACGTAGGTGGCCGGCACGAACAGATGCGGCAGGAAGTAGGTCTCCCACGTGCTCTGGTGCTTGGACATCACCAGGCAGGGCGCATCGGGGATGTTTTCCCGTCCCTGCACCTCCCAACGCACCCCGCAGATGGCGCGCAGGCCGAAGAAGTTCAGGCGCAACCAGGCCAGGGCCACCGGATAGCCCAGGCGGTAGGAGAAGGCGCTGATCAGCAGCACCGGTCCGCCCATGACCAGCGTCAGCACGATCTGCCAGATCCAGAACACCACGCTGCGCGCAGCGTACCAGGCCGTGCGCAGCGTGCCCGCTTCGCCGTGGCGCGCCCGGATCACCGCGTTCACGTGCGACTCGGGGCTCACGCGGCGGCCCGGTCGGCCAGCAGCGCATCCACGCAGGCGGCCAGGTCGTCGAACGCGGGGATGTGCTCCAGCCCCTTGTTGCTGTCCAGCGTCTGCTGTCCCTTGCCGGTGCGCACGATCATCGGCGAGGCAGCCGCGGCCAGCGCGGCCTGCATGTCGCGAAGCGAATCGCCGATCAGCGTCAGTTCGGTGAGTTCGACCCCGAGGCGCTCGGCGATCGTGTACAGCATGCCGGGGGCAGGCTTGCGACAATCGCAATCGCTGGACTCGGCGTGCGGGCAGAAGGCCACCATGTCGATGCGCCCGCCATGCTTGCCGACCGCCTCCTGGAGGTGCCGGTGCACCGCGTGCAGCTCGTCCAGCTCGAGCACCCCGCGCGCGATACCGCTCTGGTTGGTGGCGATGGCCACCGGAATCCCCGCCTGGTGCAGGCGCCCGATCGCCTCCAGGCTGCCGGGGATGAAGTGCAGGTCCTCGATGCGGGCGATCGGCTCCTGGCGCTTCTGGTTGATCACCCCGTCCCGATCCAGCACCACCGCCTTCATGCGCCGGATCGCTCGGGTTGCAGCTGCGACAGGTCGACCACCGCGTTGCACAGGCGATGCAGCACCGACAACGTCGCCAGCCGGTTGCGGCGCAGCGCCTCGTCGTCGGCGTTGACCAGCACGTCCTCGAAGTAGCCATCCACCGGCCCGGCAAGCTCGGCGGTGGCCGACATGGCGGCGGCGTAGTCGCCCGCCTGCAACGCGGCATCCACGCGCGGCCGGAGCTGCGCAAGCGCATCGGCCAGTACCCGCTCGGCCGCATCCGTGAACAGCGCCGAATCGGGCGCATCCGGCAGGTCGACCTCGTCGGCGGACTTCCTGAGCAGGTTGCCCACCCGCTTGGAGGCTGCGGCCAGGGAGGCCGCCTCGGCGCGCTGGCGGAACCTGCGCGTGGCCGCGACGCGCTGCGCGATGTCGAAGGGATTCAGCGTGGTGCGCGCCAGCACCGCATCGACCACGTCGATCGCCTCGCCCCGGGCGATCAGGAAGGCGCGCAGGCGCTCGCGCAGGAAGTCGATGATCTCGTCGATGTGCAGCGCCGGCAGCACGTCGCCGAACGTGTCGGCCGACGCCTCGACCAGCATGCGCAGGTCGATCGCGTGTCCGCCCTCGATCAGCAGCCGCACGATGGCGATCGCGGCACGCCGCAGCGCGTACGGATCCTTGGTGCCGGTCGGCTTCTGCCCGATGCCGAAGATGCCGACCAGCGTGTCCAGCCGGTCGGCCAGTGCCACGGTACGGCCCAGGGCATCCTCGGGGATCGGCGCACCGGACTGCTTCGGCCAATAGTGCTGCTCGATCGCCCGCGCCTGATCAGCCGGCAGCTTCTCGCCAAGCGCGTAGTGGTGTCCGGCGATGCCCTGCATCTTCGGCAGCTCCTCGACCAGCCCGGAGACCAGATCGTTCTTCGCCAGTGCGGCCACCCGCGCCGCGGCCGCAGCGTCCGCGCCCAGCACCGGGGCCAGCACGCCCACCAGGCGCATCAGCCGATCGACCTTGGCGCCCACGCTGCCCAGCCGCTCCTCGAACAGCACACCGTCCAGGGCCGCGCGGCGCTCGCTCGACGGCACCTGCAGATCCTGGCGCCAGAAGAACATGGTGTCCTCGAACCGCGGCCGGATCACCCGCTCGTTGCCGTCGATCACGACCTGCGGTGCGGTGGAATCCAGGTTGGCCACCGTGACGAACGCCGGCATCAGCCGACCGTTGGCATCCAGCAGGGCGAAGTAGCGCTGGTTCTCCTGCATGGTCTGGATCAGCGCCTCCTGCGGAATCTCCAGGAAACGCTCGTCGAACCGACCGGCCAGCGCCACCGGCCACTCCACCAGCGCGGTGACCTCGTCGATCAGCTCATCGTCCGCCACCGGCGTGCCACCGAGCGCCGCGGCCTCGCGCCGCACGCCCTCGCGCACCCGTTCGCGTCGCTCGCCGATGTCGGCCACCACGTGCGATCGATGCATGATCGCCGGGTAGTCGGCGGCCGTGGCGATGGCGTGCGGACCGGGCGCGTGCGTGCGGTGCCCCTGCGTCTCTCGCCCGGCCTGCAACCCGAGCGCGGACAGCGGCAGCACGTGCGAGCCGTGCAGCGCGACCAGCCAGACGACCGGGCGCAGGAATTCGTGCGCACCGTCTCCCCAGCGCATGCGGCGCGGCATCGGCAGGGTGCGCAGCGCTTCCTGCAAGGCCTCGTCCACCAGGGAGACAAGCGTGCGACCCGGCTGCTGCATGCGCAGCAGCACCCAGGCCCCCTTGTCGGTCCGGACGGTGTCCAGATCATCAAGCGTGGCACCGGCGGACTTGACGAAACCCTGCAAGGCCTTCGTCGGCGTGCCACCGACCACCCCGTCCTGCCAGGCGGCGCTCACGGCAGGCCCCCGCCGCTCGATGGCCTTGTCGGCCTGGCGTTCGGCCACATCGGGCAGCAGCACCGCCAGGCGTCGCGGGGTGGCGAACAGCGAAGGCGGTGCCGAGGCGACGCCGGCGTCGCGCAGCGCGCCGTGCAGCACCGACCCCAGATGCTCGACCATCGGTTCCACCGAGCCCGCCGGCAGCTCCTCGCAGCCGATCTCCATCAGCAGGTCGTTCATGGTTGCGTCCGCACCTGTCCGGTGTCCCGGGCCGCGGTGCCCAGCAGGGGATGACCCAGTGCCTCGCGACGCGCCGCCCAGGCCTTCGCCACCGCACGCGACAGCGTGCGCACCCGCAGGATGTAGCGCTGGCGTTCGGTCACCGAGATCGCGTGCCGGGCATCCAGCAGGTTGAACGTGTGGGAGGCGCGCAGCACCTGTTCGTAGGCCGGCATGGGCAACTCCCGCTCGCACAGCGTCAGGCAATGCTGCTCGCACCGATCGAAGGTGCTGAACAGGGTCTGCACGTCGGCATGCTCGAAGTTGTAGGCCGATTGCTCGACCTCGTTCTGGTGGAACACGTCGCCGTAGCTGATGGTGCCCGCCGCGCTGTGGCCCCACACCAGGTCGTAGACGCTCCCGACCTGCTGGATGTACATCGCCAGCCGTTCGATGCCGTAGGCCAGTTCGCCCAGCACCGGCGAGCACGGCAGGCCACCGCATTGCTGGAAGTAGGTGTACTGCGTCACCTCCATGCCGTTCAGCCAGACCTCCCAGCCCAGCCCCCAGGCACCCAGGGTGGGCGACTCCCAGTTGTCCTCCACGAAGCGCACGTCGTGCTCGGCCAGATCCAGACCGAGCGCCTCCAGCGAGCCGAGATACAGCGATTGCATGGCCGGTGGCGAGGGCTTCATCGCCACCTGGAACTGGTAGTAGTGCTGCAGCCGGTTCGGGTTGTCGCCGTAGCGCCCGTCGGTGGGCCGACGCGAACCCTGCACGTGGCAGGCGTGCCAGGGCTCGGGGCCGATGGCGCGCAGGAACGTGGAGCTGTGGAACGTGCCCGCGCCCATCTCCATGTCGTAGGGCTGCTGCACGATGCAACCCTGCGCCGCCCAGTAGTCCTGCAGCGTCCGGATCATGCCCTGGAAGGTACTCACGTCGTTCTGGACGAGCGCCTGCGCCATGTGAGAGTCGCGTTCCTGCTTGGAAGGGGAAGCCCGCCAGTCTACCCGTCGTCACGTGGCACGGACGGCCGGGTTCGGTCCATCCGTTACACTGCCGCGGCTGCCCGGACGCGCACCCATCTGGTGCATCGATCGGGTGCAATGCACCACCCGAGTGCGCACCCGGAATCGGGCGACCTGATAACCGCCTGATATTACGGGATATTTTCCTGAAAACAGCTTGGTACACCCTGTGCGTCCTGTGCATCAAGGGGGCTGCATCGCGATCGACTCCCCTTTCTTCTTCCTTCAGCAAGAGACCTTCGTTCATGTCATCCAGTGACGTTCTCAAGACCATCAAGGATTCCGACGTCAAGTTCGTCGATTTCCGCTTCACCGACCCGCGCGGCAAGGAGCAGCACACCTCCGTGCCGGTCTCGCAGTTCGAGGAGGACGTGTTCGAGGATGGCCAGCCGTT
>ENA-ORXU01000573-ORXU01000573.1-marine-metagenome-genome-assembly--contig:-NODE-573-length-40596-cov-7.462869_pt1 | contig 40596 bp, 31 predicted proteins | sample MGYA00237869_ERZ511484 | MGnify/ENA metagenome assembly ERZ511484 | reverse complement strand
CCGTCGTTGTCGGCATCCTGACCGGACAGTACCGGCGAGCGGGTGTCCTCGTCCGCGTCCAACACGCCGTCGTTGTCCGAATCGGTGTCCAGCCGATCCGGCACCCCATCGCCATCGGTGTCGCCATCGCCCTCGATCAGATCGGCGATGCCATCGTTGTCACCGTCCATGTCCGCATGGTCCGGCGCACCGTCGCCATCGATGTCGCCCGGCACGAAGATGTCGTCGATCCCGTCGTTGTCCGCATCGATCCCGCCGGTGATATCGACATCGAGCGCATCATCGATACCGTCGTTGTCCGCATCGCTGCCCAGCAACGGTGGCGAACGACCGTCCTCGTCCGCATCGGCCAGGCCGTCGTTGTCCGAGTCGATATCCAGACGATCCGGCGTTCCGTCGCCATCGCTGTCCGGGTCGGTACCGCCTCTCGCCTCGACCACGTCGGCGATACCGTCCGCATCCGAATCGATGTCCAGATGATCGGCGACACCGTCGCCATCGCTGTCCGACGGTACCCGGGCGTCATCGATACCGTCGCCGCTCTCGTCCGCTCCGGCCGTGGCATCGACATCGATGGCATCGTCGATGCCGTCGTTGTCCGCATCCAGGCCGAGCAGCACCGGCGAGCGCGTGTCCTCGTCATCATCGGACACACCATCGCTGTCCGAATCGGTGTCCAGGCGATCGACCGTACCGTCGCCATCGCTGTCCGGATCCGTACCAGAATGTGCTTCGATCACGTCGGCGATACCGTCCGCATCCGAATCGGTGTCCAGGTGATCGGGCACGCCATCGCCATCGCTGTCCAGCGGCGTCCGGGCATCGTCGATGCCGTCAGCGTTCGCATCGACGCCACCGGTGACATCGACATCGAGCGCATCGTCGATACCGTCGTTGTCGGCATCCTGATCCGACAGCACCGGCGAGCGGGTGTCCTCGTCCGCGTCCGGCACGCCGTCGTTGTCCGAGTCGGTGTCCAGCCGATCCGGCACCCCATCGCCATCGGTGTCACCATCGCTCTCGATCAGGTCGGCGATGCCGTCGTTGTCAGCGTCGCTGTCGGCATGGTCCAGTACACCGTCGCCATCCATGTCGCCCGGCATCAGCGCATCGTCGATCCCGTCGCCGTCGGTGTCGCTACCGCCGGTGACATCGACATCGATCGAATCATCGATACCGTCGTTGTCCGCATCGATGCCCAGCAACGGCGGCGAGCGATCGTCTTCGTCCGCATCGGCCAGGCCATTGCCGTCCGAGTCGGTATCCAGCCGATCCGGCGTGCCGTCACCATCGCTGTCCGGATCGGTACCGCCCCTCGCCTCGACCACGTCGGCGATGCCGTCCGCATCGCTGTCGATGTCCAGATGATCGGCGACGCCGTCGCCATCGCTGTCCGACGGTACCCGGGCGTCATCGATACCGTCGCCGTTCTCGTCCGCCCCACCCGTGACATCGACATCGATGGCATCGTCGATGCCGTCGCTGTCCGCATCCAGGCCGAGCAGCACCGGCGAACGCGTGTCCTCCTCATCGTCGGACACACCATCGTTGTCCGAGTCGATATCCAGCCGATCCGCAATCCCGTCACCATCGCTATCAGGATCGATACCCTGTCTTGCCTCGATCACGTCGGCGATACCGTCCGCATCTGAATCGATGTCCAGATGATCGGCCACGCCGTCGCCATCGCTGTCCCGTGGCGTCCGATCATCGTCGATGCCGTCCGCGTTCGCATCGGTACCACCGGTCGCATCGACATCGAGCGCATCGTCGATGCCATCGTGGTCCGCGTCCAGGTCCGACAGCACCGGCGAGCGCAGATCCTCGACATCGTCGGACACCCCGTCGTTGTCCGAGTCGACGTCCAGGCGATCCACGACCCCGTCCCCATCGCTGTCCGGGTCGGTGCCGAGCATCGCCTCGATCACGTCGGCGATGCCGTCCGCGTCCGAGTCGGTGTCCAGATGATCGGCCAGGCCATCGGCATCGCTGTCCAGCGGAATGCGGGCATCGTCGATGCCGTCGGCGTTCGCATCGACACCGCCGGTCGTGTCGGCATCGAGCGCATCATCGATGCCATCGGTGTCCGTGTCCTGCCCGAGCGGTGCCGGCGAACGGGTGTCCTCCACATCGTCCGGCACACCGTCGTTGTCCGAGTCCCGGTCGATACGGTCGGCCACGCCATCGCCATCGCTGTCCGGATCGGTACCGAGCCTCGCCTCGATCACGTCGGCGATGCCGTCAGCGTCCGAATCGATGTCCAGATGATCGGCAAGCGGATCGCTGTCGACGTTGCTCGGCGTCAGCGCGTCGTCGATGCCGTCGCCATTCGCATCGCCCCCCCCGGTGACATCGACATCGAGCGCATCGTCGATACCGTCGTTGTCGGCATCCTGACCCGACAGCAACGGCGAACGGGTGTCCTCGATGATGTCCGAGACACCGTCGTTGTCCGAATCGATGTCGAGTCGATCGACCGTGCCATCGCCATCGCCGTCCGGATCGGTGCCCTGCCGTGCCTCGATCACGTCGGCGATGCCGTCCGCATCCGAATCGATGTCCTGGTGATCGGCCACGCCGTCGCCATCGCTGTCCAGTGGCGTCCGGGCATCGTCGATGCCGTCCGCGTCCGCATCGGCACCATCGGTGACATCGACATCGAGTGCATCGTCGATGCCGTCGTTGTCGGCATCGTTGCCCGACAGGACCGGCGAGCGCGTGTCCTCGTCCGCGTCCGGCACGCCATCGTTGTCCGAGTCGGTATCCAGCCGGTCCGGTACGCCATCACCGTCGCGATCGCCCGTGCCTTCGATCCGATCGGCAATGCCATCGCCATCGGCATCGCCGTCGGCCGTATCGGGCACACCATCACCATCGGTATCCACGGGCGCCAGCGCATCGTCGATCCCGTCGCCATCGTCATCGTCGCCACCGGTCACATCGGCATCGATCGCATCGTCGATGCCGTCGCTGTCCCCATCCGCGTTCGCCAATACCGGCGAACGCCCGTCCTCGTCGGCATCGGATACGCCATCGTTGTCCGAATCGGTATCGAGTCGATCGGCCGTTCCGTCGCCGTCGCTGTCCGGGTCGGTACCGCGTCGTGCCTCGACCACGTCGGCGATCCCGTCGCCATCCGAATCGATGTCCAGGTGGTTCGCGATCAGGTCTTCGTCAGCGTCGCTCGGCGCGAGCGCATCGTCGATGCCGTCGCTGTCCGCATCGGTTCCACCGGTGATATCGACATCGATCGCGTCGTCGATGCCATCGTGGTCGGTGTCCACGCCCAGCAGCACCGGAGAGCGCTCGTCTTCGACATCATCGTCGACACCGTCATTGTCCGAATCCAGGTCCAGCCGATCGACCGTGCCGTCCCCGTCACTGTCCGGATCGGCGCCGGTCCGGGCTTCGATCACGTCGGCGATACCGTCCGCATCCGCATCGATGTCCACATGATCCGCCACCCCGTCGGCGTCGGTGTCGCTCGGCGCGACCGAGTCTGCGACCCCGTCCCCGTCGAGATCGTCTCCACCGACGATATCGACGTCCAGCGCATCGTCGATGCCATCGCCGTCCGCATCGGCTGCCAGCAGGATCGGTGAGCGCTTGTCCTCGACATCGTCCGGTACGCCGTCGTTGTCCGAGTCGGTGTCGATCCGATCGGCCGTTCCATCCCCGTCACTGTCGGAGTCGGCGCCGGTCCGGGCTTCGATCACATCGGCGATACCGTCCGCATCCGCATCGATGTCCAGGTGATCGGCCACGCCATCGTTGTCGCTATCGCTCGGCGCGAACGCATCGTCGACACCATCGAAGTTCAGATCGGCGCCGCCGGTGACATCGACGTCCAGCGCATCATCGATGCCATCGTCGTCCGCATCGGTGCCCGATAGAGCGGGGGATCGCGTGTCCTCGACGTCGTCCCCGACACCGTCGTTGTCCGAGTCGGTATCCAGTCGATCGACGGTGCCATCCCCGTCCCGGTCCGGATCGAAACCGATCCGCGCCTCTATGACGTCGGCGATGCCGTCCGCGTCCGAATCGATGTCCAGATGATCGGCCAGTGCATCGCCATCGCTGTCGATCGGCGCGAATGCATCGGCAACGCCATCGCCGTTCGCATCGATGCCGCCGACGGTATCCACGTCGATCGCGTCATCGATGCCATCGTCGTCCGTGTCCTGGCCGAGCAGTATCGGCGAGCGCGTGTCCTCGATGATGTCCGCGATGCCGTCGTTGTCCGAATCGGTGTCCAGCCGATCGACCGTACCGTCGCCATCGCTGTCCGGATCGACACCGAGGCGTGCCTCGATCACGTCCGCGATGCCGTCCGCGTCCGAATCGATGTCCAGGTGATCGGCCACGCCGTCGCCATCGCTGTCCAGCGGGGCGAACGCATCGTCCACGCCATCCAGGTCCAGATCGATCCCGTCGGTGGCCTCCACGTCCAGCGCATCGTCGATGCCGTCGTTGTCCGCATCCTGACCCAGCAACGCCGGCGAACGGGTGTCCTCGTCATCGTCGGACACGCCATCGTTGTCCGAGTCGGTGTCGAGACGGTCGACCAGGCCATCGCCATCGCTGTCCGGATCGGTGCCCTGACGCCTTTCTACGATGTCGGCGATACCGTCGTTGTCCGAGTCCGCATCCTGGTAGTCCGGAACGGTGTCGCCATCGGTGTCGGTGGGCTCGAGCGCATCGTCCACGCCGTTCCCGTTCTCGTCCGTACCGCTGGTCAGATCGACATCGATCGCATCATCGATGCCGTCGTCGTCGGCGTCGGTACCCAGCAAGGCCGGCGAGGCGATGTCTTCCGCACCGTCCTCCAGACCATCGTTGTCGGAGTCCAGATCGAGGCGATCGGGCGTGCCGTCACCGTCGCTGTCGCCTGCGCCTTCGAGCACGTCGGCGATACCGTCCGCATCGTCGTCCAGATCGTCGACGTCGGCGATCAGGTCGCCGTCGGTATCGAGCAGGACGGCGATGACGGCGGTACGCTGCTGGAAGGTACCGTCCGCGGCCACATCGGCGTATACCGCCTCCAGCGAATCACCGGTACGGCTCACCAGCGTGCCGTCATCGTTGGCTCCGCCCGCCGCCCCGTCGATGGTACCGGCCGTTCCGTCGAACACGCCGGTATCGATGCCGGTCTCGGTCAAGGTGATCGATTCACGCTCGCCGGTGCTGGTGTTGTTCAGCTGCACGATCACCGTCTCGGCCAGGCCGGCGTCCTCGTTCAGGTCGGCATCGGTGACGGACAGCGCGATCGTGCCGCCCGGCACGCTCGCCGCCTCGGCGCCGATGCTGCCGTCGACGGTTACCTGCGGTGCGTCATCGGCCACCACCGCCACCGGCGAGAAGGCGGTCGCGGCCAGCCCGTAGACATAGGTATCGATGTAGCGGTCCTCGCCGAACCCGTCGCTGACGAACGTGCCCCAGGTGTGCTTGCCCGCATCGGTGGAGGCGAGCGCTCCGTCGGGTGTGGAACTGGTGCCCGGCGGGCTCAGCAACGTGACGTCGTCCCAGTACACCAAGGTGTCCGATAGCGAGCCGTCATCGTTCGCCAGATAGATCGTCAGGCCGTTCGCATTCGGACCGCCGCTGGTCTCCGCATCGTTGGCGATGAAGTGGTACTCCCCCATGCGAACGCGAATCCGCACACCGTAACTGCCGAGCGGCACGATGGTGCCGGCCGCATCCCTGCCATCCCAGGCGATCGAGTTGGTTCCGACCACGGCCGGACCGAGCAGTTGTCGGTCGCCGGCGTTACCGTAGACGCCGTCCTCGTTCAGATCGATCTGGATGGCGTAGTTGCCGGTGACATCGCTGTCGAATTCGAAGGTGCCCTCCTCCTGGACGCTGTCACCGCTGCCGGGCGAGATCGCGTAGTCCTGGCCGTCCGAGTCCACGAAACGCACATCGGTCAGCACCGGACCCTGACTCGGCCGCTCCAGCGCCACCGCCGGATAGCCGACGTACTGGGGAAAGCGCGGCGAGATGCCGTTGCCCGGTCTCTGCACGCTGTAGCCGGCGTTGTCGCCATCGACGCCCAGCGCGTTGGCCACCAAGTTGTAGCCGTAGCCTGCGAAGTTGTTCAGATCGAGCTTCCACACGTAGTTCGTGCCGGCACGTCCGCCCGGCACCAGCGCGTAGTAGTCCGCGTCGGTCGAAAACTGCTCTTCGAAGCCGCCCGCGTTGAAGGCGAAGGTGTACGCCCAGAGCCTGCCGTCGGTAGCGCGCGGATCCGGATCGGTCTGCGCGTCCGGCGTGACGGTGATGTCGTAGCGGGAGAAGAAGCCGCCGTCGAAAAAGCCGCTTCCATCGTCGTTCGACAGCACCAGGCGGTAGGTACCGATCTCCTGCGCGACGTGACGCATCGGATCGGTCAACGGCGCGGTCATCGGGTCGTCGCAGGGCAGCGTTCCGGAGCTGCGCGTGCGCTCCTGGGGATTCGTGGTGATCGGCCTGTCCAGGGCCGGATCGGTGTGGTCGGACGGCGCGTAGAGTTCGAACGAGACCGCATCGGCATTCACGGAGCCGCACAGCGAGACGTTGATGACCTCGCCCACGTTCAGGATGTCCACGTACACCGATCCCGACCTGATATCGGCGATGTAGTCGAATTCCTGCGCCGCCTCCGGCTCGAGCAGCTTCTGACTCATGCCCATCTGCACGATGCCCTCGCCCAGCGCGCGCCCCGCAGGCAGCAACAGACCCAGCACCGCGACGGCGGGCAACATCCAGCCGGCGATGGATCGTGCGCTCGGACGGCGGCCGTCAGATTCGATCGGATCAGGCATGAAGCACGGGTATCCCGGACTGACGAGAGGAGCCGTGACGGTCGAGCTGACGTGTCCTGCAACAGACACGGGCCTTGACGATCGTTCGGCGGCACGCGTGCATCGGCCGAACAGCACGAATCACTTAGCCGCCACCACCACCATCTGAGCGCCATTCCTCCTGATCTGCAACTTTTCCTTGTGGTAATCGGTTTTCGTTCCTTCGGGCTTTCAGGCGAGGGGGGACCCCTCCGCTATTCACGCCGATGAACATCAAATCCAGCCTGACCCTGCGGTACGCCACCGCGCTGGGACTCGTCGCCTCTGTGCTGATCGTCACGCACATCACGTCGGGCGATCGTCTGAGAAGCGGGGAACAGCACGCGCGGCTGATCGATGTCAGCGGCATGCAACGCATGCTTTCGCAACGCATCGCCTTGTTGTCGGTGGAGCGCGTGATCGTCAGCGATGCGGCGTTGCTCCGGGCGAACGAGGACAAGCTGCGCACCAGCATCGGACGCATGCAGGCCAACCATGCGGAGTTGTCGGCCGATTGGCGACAACGCGCCCTGGGCGACGATCCGCTCTACAGCGGCTACCTGGCGGGCGATGGCATCGGCGCCGAGGTGGACCGCTTCCTGACAGCGGCGCAGCGGCTGGTCGACGGTGACGCCCCGAGCAACGAGGCGGACAGCCGGGCGAACGAGGGGTTCGTGCTGGCCGAAGCCCTGGATGGCGTCTTTCTCGACCGACTGAACGGTGTCCTGCAGCGCTACACGCACGAGGCGCAGATGCACACGGTGCACCTGCGTCGCTACGAGACGATGACCCTGCTGTTCGGATTGGCGGTCCTGCTGATCGAGGCGGTATTCATCTTCCGGCCCATGGTCGACAAGGTCGCCTGGTGCATCGGGGTGCTGGACGAGGCGAACGAGGAGCTGCGCCTGCTGGCCACATCGGTATCGACCAAGCTGCGCACGCCGATCGTCGATTCGATCGGCCTGATCAAGCAAGTCGACGAGGCACTCACCAGCGGCAAGGTGAGCGAGGCGAGCGCCGCGACCCGAAGTGTCTACACCTCCATGATCACGCTGGACGGCGTGGTGGGCGAACTGCTCGAGGTGGTCGGCCGTCACCGCGAGGCGGTGGTCAACTTCGCAACCCTGGGACGCCACCGACATCGCCCGGAAACCGACACGCCACCGTGCGTGGCCGTCGACAGCCCGGCTCAGCCTGCGCGCAGCAAGGCCTCGGCCACGCTCTGACCGGCGGACAGAGCGCCCTCCAGCAGCCCCGGACCGACCGCGGCGGTTTCCGATCCGCAGAAGCGAAGCCTGCCCTCGAACACCGGTTCCCGCACCCGGGGGGCGAGCGCCTGCGGGTGTCCGGACGGGCCCGTGAGATCCCTGTCGCTGCACACGAACCGGTCCTGCGCCCAGTCTTCCACGTGCAGGCTCAGCGGCGTTCGCCCTGCGGGACCGAAGCAGCGACCGAGCTGATCGAGCAGATCGGCTCGCAGGCGGTCCGGATCGGCACGGCGAGCTGCGGGCGGCACGCCGACGAAGCCGAACACTGCGGCAGGTTCGCCGCCCGGGCCGCAATGATCATGAATCTCGACCAGTGGTCCGACCGCGCTCGCCACCCGTCCCGACAGCCCACCCGCACGCCAGAACGGCGTGGCGAACACGGCGACCGCCTTGGCCTGCGCGGCCATCCAGGTGGGGGTCGTCCGCAACGTGCTGACGAGTGGTTCCGGCAACGCTGGTTCGAACTCGATGTGCTGCAGGGCGATCCTGGGAGCCGTGGCCACCACGACGGACCGTGCGGACAGCGATCGACCGTCGGCCAGCTAGGGAGTCGACGACGCGTGCCGCGCACGAAACCCGACCACGGCCGAGGAAGGGATCACGGTATCCGTGGGCAGGCGCGATACCAGTGCATCGACCAGCGCACCCGGACCTCCGACCACTCGCCGGATACCGTTCTGTGCGGGGAGGAAGGCGCGCTCGACGGGCAATCCGGCATCGCGTTCGAACAATCCGTCTCCGACGTCGTGTTGTGCAGCCGTGTGCACGCCGAGGCGCGGTAACCAGGTCGCCACCGCCGGTTGCCAGGGCGGCCATACCCAACTGGGGCCAAGCTCCCCGACCACGCGCCCGCCGCTCAGCAGCGAACGGACCCGATCGCCGGGCACGGCGTTCGCCTCCAGCACGCGGACCGGTACGCCAGCCTCGCTCAGCGTCAGCGCACAGGCGAGAGGCCTGCCACACCGGCGCCGACGATCAGCACCGGCGGCGCCTCGCTCGACAGGACCCGGCCGATCACCCGCGCCGCGAACGCGTCAGGGGCAGCACGCTCAAGCTGATCGACAGCGTGCTGGCGGCCATCGCCAGCACCGCCAGCAGCGGATGCACGAAGCCTGCGATGGCGGCCGGAATCAGCACCGCGTTGTAGAGCAGCGCGAAGGCGAGATTGCGACGCAGCGCACCGGCCGCCCGCTTCGACAACCTGATCGCCGCGTGGACACCGGCGAGCCCGCCTTGCAGTATCGACAGTGCCGCCGCGCTGCGTGCCAGATCGCTGGCCTCGCCGGTGGCGATGCCCAGGTCGGCCACCGCCAGCGCCGGCGCATCGTTGAGCCCATCGCCCACGAACGCCACGCGGTGGCCATCGCGCTGCAAGGCCTCGATCAGCTCGCGCTTGTCGTCCGGCTGCAGGCCGGCATGCCAGGCCATGTCGAACCGCTGCGCCAGCGCCTCGACCGCCGGCGGCGTATCGCCGCTGGCGATCATCACCTCCAGCCCTTGCGCACGCAACGCGTGCAGCAACGCCGGCGCATCCTCACGCGCCGTGTCGGACAGCTCGATCGCTCCGATGGCGATCCCGTCCAGCGCTACCAGCACACGGCTGCAAGCCGGTTCGATCGCCTCGAGGGACACTGCCACACCGTGCTCCTCGAGCCAGCGTCGTGACCCGGCCAGCACCACCCGCCCGTCCGCGAAGACACCGCGCACGCCGGAGCCTGCCCGCTCACGGCGCTCGACCGGCAGGTCGTCATCGGATCGGACGATGCCGGCGCGCGTCTCGGCATGCGCTCGTATCGCGCTGGCCAGCGGATGGTTGGAACCCGCTTCCACCGATGCTGCCAGGCGCAGCACGGTTTGCTCGTCGACCCCATCGCCCCCATCGACCGTGACCACTCGCGCCACCGCCATTCGTCCGTGGGTCAACGTGCCGGTCTTGTCGAGCACCACGGTATCGATGCGGTGCGCATGTTCGAACACCGACGGATCGCGCAGCACGATGCCATCGCGGGCCGCGCTGGCGGCACTGGTGGCGACCACCATCGGCACCGCCAGCGACAGGGCACAGGGACAGCTCACCACCAGCGTGGCCAGGGCGCGCACGATCGCCTCGCTCACCGATGCACCGCCAAGCAGGGCCAGCGCGAAGGCCAAGGCCGAGGCCACGCCGATCAGGGGCACCAGCCAGCCGGCGATGCGATCGATGAAGCGCATCAGATCGCTGCGCGCGTTCAGCGCTCGCCCCACCGTCGCCGCCAGTCGGTCCAGGGCGCGCTTGCCGTGCGCCGCCTCGACGTCGATGCGTAGCACACCGTCCAGGTTCACGGTACCGGCCAGCACCCGGTCACCCGCGCCGACCGGCCGCGGCAACGATTCGCCGCTGAGCAGGCTGTTGTCCAGCAGTGCCGTGCCGAAAGTCACGGTGCCATCCGCGGGCAGGCGCTCACCGGCACGCGATTCGATCGTATCGCCCACTGCCAGCTCGAATGCGGCCACCGAGGTCACCCCGCTCGCCTCCACCCGCCAGGCGCGTTCGGGAGAGCGGTCCAGCATGGTGCGCACCGCGTCCGCGGCGCGCCGCCGTGCTCCCACATCCCCCAGGCGTGCGATCAGCTGGAACACGATCAGCATGACCGGCACCTCGAACCAGACCTCGCTGCGCCCGTCGTGCAGCGCGCCTGCCGAGGCACCGAGCGCTGCCACGGTCGCCAGCAGGATCAGCGACTCCATGCCGGGTACGCCGCTGCGCAGCCCGCGCCAGCCGAGCCGGAAGAACGGCGCGCCCGAATAGATCAGGACGGGCAGCGAGAACGCTCCCGAGGCCACGGCCAGCCACCAGGCGTAGCCCGGCCCGGGCAGTTCGGTGACATAGCGGGCAATGGTGACGAGCATGACCCACATGCCGAACCCGAGCGCCACGCCCAGGCGAATGCGGTGCGAGCGCAGGAAGGCATCCTGGGTGGCGCGCGCGTTGCCCTCGTCCATCGGACGCGTCGCGTAGCCGATGTCGGCAAGCCTTGCCACCAGCGCGGCAACCGTCGTGCGCTCGGGGTCATGCCGCACGAAGGCGGCATCCGACAGGAACGACACCGACACGTCGTCCACCCCCGGCAGTCGGCGCAGCGCACGCTCCACGGTCGCCGCGCAGCCGCCGCAGAACATGCCTTCCACCGCGAAGGCGCTTTCGCGCACCTCGCTCACGACAGCGCGATCACCGGCTGCGTCCGACACCGAACCGGTATGGTCACCCGGACGGCTCAGCTACCGCCGACGGCCAGCGGTTCGCCGACCGTCTCCCGAATCTCCGCCCCGCCCTGCCAGGGTCCCCGGTCCACCGGGAACAGCGCCCGCTGATCGGCATACCAGGCGGCATCGACCTCGCCGGCCTCGTTGCCCCACTCGGTACGCACATAGTTGGTGACCGCTGCCAGCTCGGCATCGGAGAGCTGCGGAAAGGCCGGCATCACGCCGTTGTAGACGTTGCCCATGACCTCGATCTCGCCCTGGATGCCGTGCAACAGGATCTGGCCGAGCACTTCGGGTTCGGTCAGTACCCAACCCGAACCCGCCAACGGCGGAAACGCGCCGGCCAGGCCGAGACCGGTCGCCTGGTGACAGGCCACACAGTTGCCGGCGTACACGGTGGAGCCGTCGGCATCGCCGACCGCCGTGGCCAGCACGCTGCGGTGATCACCGGCATCGGCCGGCACGTTGCCCTGAAAATAGAAGTAGCCGCCACCCCAGATCACGAACCCGAGCGCCATGGCCGAGTACCACTTCGGCAACGGATTCGACAGCTCGTTCGGCTCGAAATTCTCGCGATGATAAGCCCGATGGTCGATGTCGCCGCGCATCGACGCGTCCTGGTCGCGTTCGGCGGCATGGTCGTCGAAGCGCTCGTCGTCTCCGGGTGGCAGGTCGGGGACGTGCCCGGGATCGAAGGTCTCGTTCTCCTTGTCGGTCCCGGTCCCGGTCTCGTTCTTGCCGTTGTTCATTGCACCGATTCTCCCGCCGCATCGACGGCCGCACGCGGTTCCACCCCGTCGTCCCCTTCGTCGGACGCTTCGGCGGGCGCAGCCTCCGGATCCGCCACCGGCAGCTCATCGGCCGGGTAGGTGCGATCGAGCGCGAGCAGGTAATCGACCAGCTCGATGGCGCGCTGGGTCGGCACGATGTAGGTGCCGCTGCGCGGCGCGTACGGCGCCGGCAGGTTGACCTCGGTCCGGTCGCCCAGGTACTCGACCTCGCGGAACAGGAACGGGTACGGCGCCATGATGCTGCCCGGCGACACCGCGCGTGGCTGGTACAGATGCGCCATGTGCCAGTCCACGCTCGGCTGGCGCGCACCGATGTTGAGCAGGTCGGGCCCGGTACGCATCGTGCCGAGCAGATGCGGGTTGTCGTAGCTGTAGTCCGACGGCACCGACGGCCGGCCCCAGCCGCGCGCCATGTCCGGCGCCTGTGACGGATCGCGCGGCTGCTGGCTGTGACAGTAGACGCACCCTAGCGAGATGTAATGCTGACGACCTGCCAGCTCGCTCTCGGTGTACGGCTCGAGCGCCTCGGGCGGGTCCTCGCCGGTGCGCAGCTGGATCGTCGGCATGACGACCAGCATCAGCGTGGCGTAGAGCAGGATCATGCCGACCCCGCCGATGATGCCGAGTACGCGCGTCATGCCCGCGCCTCCGCCGCCACGGCGCCACCGCCGGGCAACGTGCCCCGGTCAGGCGCCTTCGACACCCCGGCGCGTCCGCCCACCAGCCGGCCCAGCACGAACTCGGCCGGCAGTTCCCGCCTTGGTCCGAGCCGCAGCAGCACCATGAAGAAGTGGGCCGCGAACACCAGATGTCCGAGCGTCATCAGGGAGCCGCCCACCGAACGCGCGGTCAGGTACGGCACGGTCAGTCGCATGGACTCCATGAACGGTACCGTGGCGTCGAGCATGGCGAGCCCCTGCAGCCAGCCGCCGATGCTCAACGACACGAAGTAGATGGCGAAGCCTGCGGACACCAGCCAGAAGTGCAGACTGATCGCCCAGGCATAGGGCCACTCCCAGCCCACCAGACGCGGCAGGATGAAATACATCGAGCCGAACATGATGAACGACAGGAACCCGTACACGCCCAGGTGCGCGTGCGAGACGGTGTAGTGCGTGAAGTGGGTGATGGTGTTGACCGAGCGCAGCGCCTCCATCGAGCCTTGCAGGGAGGCCAGCGTGTACATCATGGCGCCGACGACCACGAACCTGAGCGTGGGCGAGATCAGCACCATTCGCCAACGCGGCAGCACCGTCATGTGGTGGTTCACGGCCACCGCCACCACCGGAATGATCATCATCACGCTGGTGACGATCGACAGCGTCGACAGCCAGGTCGGTACCGGCCCGCCGATCAGGTGATGGATGCCCACCTGGCTGTAGAACAGCGCCAGCGCCCAGAACCCGATCAGTGACAGCGTGTACGAGTAGATCGGCGTGCCGGTGATCTTCGGAATCAGGTAGTAGGCGGCGGCCAGGCCGAGCGGCGTCATCCACAGCCCCAGCACGTTGTGCGCGAACCACCAGTTCAGGATCGCCTGTTCGGTACCGGTGAACAGGTGGTGCAGGTTGCCGGTGATGAACAGCATCGGGAACCACACCAGGGCGGCGATCAGGTACCAGGCGCTGACGTACAGGTGGTGCACGCGACGCACCAGCACCGTCATCATCAGCGGTACCGCCGCCAGCGCACCGCCGATGACCAGCAGGGCGTCCACCGGCCACGGGAACTCCAGCCATTCCAGTCCGCTGCTGAAACCTGCCAGGATCGCGGTGACGCCACCGAACAGCCCGATGTTCCAGATGATCGCGCCCGCGGTGGCATACCGTTGCCCGCGCAGCTCGGTCTTGAACAGCCGCGGAATCAGCCATAGCCCGACGCCCACGCCCGACATCGACGCCCAGCCGTAGGCCACCACGTTCAGGTGGGCCGGGCGGATCCGTCCGAAGGTCAGGATCTCCTGCCCGCCGAGCCAGTCGGGAATGTGCATCTTCAACGAGGCGACGATGCCGTAGACCGAGCCCAGCAACAGCCACATGACCGACGAGGCCAGCCACCACAGCACCGGACTGCGGCTGGATCGATCGTAGACGCGACGCGCGTCCAGCTCCTCCTGGTCGATCACCAGGTCGCCGGCGTGCTTCTCCTCGCGCAGGTTCTCGCGCTGCTGGGGCGTGGCCGCCGGGTCCTCGACGCGGCCGACCTCGCCTTCGGCGAAGATCGACTTCGAGGCCGCCACACCGTCACCCCACTGATCGTTCGCCAATCCCCAGACCATCAGGAACAACCCCCCGATGGAAATCAGGAAGGTCATGCTGAGCAGGAAGGCGATCGCTGTATTCATTCAGATGCTTTCATCAAGGCATGACACGACGAGACCCCTGCGGACCCGAGCAGGAAACCGCCCTGAAACCGGGTCGGTAATATCGTCAATTGCCTGATGATACGCGTGAAGGGGCCGTTGCAGATCGCCCGACGCCCCCGCGCCCGGTCAGCGCCCGGTCAGCGCCCGGTCAGCGCCCGATCAGCATTCGACCGGCCCTTCCCCCCCCCCCTCGGCCGGCATCCGTCGGCAGGCCCTATCGCGACAGACGTTCCCACGCGGCATCCGCCTCGCCACGGTAAGCCATCCGATCCGCTTCCAACCAGCGCTTGCGCCCCCGATCCGCGTAGAACAGATACAGCCGGTCATCACCGTCGAAGATCTGCCAGTGCGTCCCGTCGGTGCGGATCAACCCCTCGCCCAGCGACAGGGCGTTGGCACAGTGACCGTTGTAGGCGGGCGCGTAGCGCGCAGGATCGGCCTCGAAGCGAGCGGCGCTGTCGGCATCCGCGAATCGCCAGGTGGCCCCCTTCCAGCTGACGGTGTGCGCCTTGACGCCGGCGACCGCATCGGCACGCGGCTCGCGGAGCAGCTCGTGATAGCGCGCCGGATCATGACCGCCGATCGCCACGCCGCCGAACCGGGAGGTCGACACCGGTTCGGCGGCATGCGTCGCAGAGCCGGCGAACCCGGCACCCAGCAACAGTGATGCGGCACCGGCTCGCAGGCAGGCGCGTCGGTGTGCCGATCGGAGGGTGGGTGGCGGTGCGGCGGTCTGCTTCATACCGTCCCGGACTCCGCCGATTCCGCAAGGTTCCCGTCGATCGGCTGATCGGTACCACCCTTCACGATCGACGGGCGCAGCCACACCGCGGTGTCGTGGTACACCGCGCCACCGCAGGGCTTGCCGGGCTTGGCGCTGACCAACGTGTTGATGCCGAGTCCGCCGCCGAACGCCGCGTTCGGCCACAGCCCCTCGACCACCACCGTGTCCGGCAGGATTCCCTCGAACGCGGCGGCCACCAGGCTCACCTCGCCCAGTGCGTTGCCCAGCGTCACACGCTGCCCATGCACGACGCCGTGCCGCGCCAGCGCTTGCGGGTGCAGCAGCGCGCGCGGTTCCCCTTCCATGCGTTTCGCGCTCGGCGTCTCGGTGAAGCTGGTGTTCAGGAACTGGCGCGCCGGCGCCGCCACCAGCCTGAGCGGCCGCTCCCGGCAGGCCGCGTCGATCACCGCCCAGTGATCGGGCAGCGCCGGCATGCCGGTCGCGTCCGGCCCCACCGAAGCCCAGTCCGGCGCGAACGCGAACCGCCCGTCCGGCGTGCCGAAACCTGTCAGGAAGTTGGCCCGCTCGAAGTCGGCCGCGCAGTCCAGGCTGCCACCGGCGGCCAGTAGCGCCTCGCGCGTGCCCAGCCCGGAACGTCGCAGCGTGGCGTCCACCACCTGTGCATCGTCCAGGTCGAACCCCTCGTGCACCAGTCCGAGTCGCCCGGCCAGCGCCCGCAGCAGTTCGTGGTTGCTGATGCACGCGCCCGGCGCCTGCACCAGCTTCGGGCCGAGCTGCAGGTGCGTGTGACCGCTCGCGGTGTACAGGTCGTCGTGCTCGGTGAACATCGTCGCCGGCAGGATCACGTCGGCCAGCATCGCGGTCTCGGTGGCGAACTGCTCGTGCACCGCGGTGAACAGGTCGGCGCGTCGCAGTCCGGCCAGCACCCGTCGCGTCTCCGGTGCCACCACGGCGGGGTTGGTGTTCTGCACGAACAGCGCCTGCACCGGGGGGCCGCCCTGCAGTTCGTCGTCCATGCCCAGCAGCACCCGTCCGATGCGCGACTGATCGAACACGCGGGTGTGCGCGTGCGGCAGGTCCAGCCCCTGGATCAACGAACGGTCCAGCGGATAGATCGTCGATTGCCCGTACAGTGCGCCGCCTGCCGGGTGCGTCCAGGCGCCGGTGATCGCCGGCAGGCAACTGACCGCGTGCAGGTTGACCGCACCGTTGCGCGAGCGGGAGAAACCGTAGCCCAGCCGCAGGAAGCTGGCCCGCGTGGCGCCGTACCAACGCGCGAACAGGCGGATGTCGTCGGCCGGGATGCCGGTGATGGCCGAGGCCCAGTCCGGATCACGCGTGGCGACATGCGCTTCCAGTCGATCGGCATCCGCGGTGTGCGCGGCCAGGTAGGCCCGATCGGCCAGACCGTCGGCGAACAGCACGTGCATCACCGCGCAGGCCAGCGCTCCGTCGGTGCCCGGCCGCGGCATCAGGTGCAGGTCCGCCTTCTCGGCGGTGCGCGTGCGGTACGGATCGATCACCACGAAGCGGGCACCGCGCTTCTTCGTAGCACTCACGTAGTGCATCACGTTGACCTGGGTGTTGACCGGATTGCCGCCCCACACCACGATCAGCTCGGCCTTGCCCATGCGGCGCGGATCGCTGCCGCTCTTGGCACCGGTGCCGGCCCGCCAGCCGGCATCCGACAGGGTCACGCAGTAGGTCGAATGCTGACGCGAGCTGCCGAACGCATGGCGCAAGCGATCCAGCCCGTCGCGCTGCACCAGCCCCATGGTCCCGGCGTAATGGAAGGGCCACACCGCCTCGGCGCCGTGCTGTTGGCGAACCCGATCCAGCGCCCCGGCGGTGCGATCGATCGCGTCGGCCAGCGGTACGCGCTCGAACGCCTGCAACCCGGCACCCGGTACGCCCTTGCGGTGCGCCTTGCCGCTCCGGCGCATCCAGGCCGAGGTCAGCCGATCCGGGTGGTGCTGGCGTTCGGCATAGCGGCTGACCTTGGCGCAGATCACGCCGCGGGTGTAGTCGTGATCCTTCCTGCCGCGAACGCGCCCGATGCGGTCACCGTCCAGCACCTCGACATCGAGGGCGCAGACGCTGGGGCAGTCGTGCGGGCAGGTGGTGCGGGCGAAGCGGGTCATGGGGCGAAGACTACCGCGATGGGCTACACCAGCATCGTCCACTTCCCCCCGTCGGCGGAAGACCCCACCACCGCGTTGATGAAGCGCAGGCCGGTCAGCCCGTCGCTGACATCCGGGCACAGCGAGGCAGGCGGTTCGCGCCCCTCGCGCAGCGCCACGATCACCTCGGCCACGTCGGTGTACAGGTTGGCGAACCCTTCCAGATACCCCTCCGGGTGCCCGGCCGGAATGCGCGTGACAGCGGCCGCCGCCTCGCCGGTACCCGCACCACCGCGGGTCAGCAGCCGGGTCGGCTCACCGAGCGGGGTGTGCCACAGCCGGTTCGGATCCTCCTGCTTCCACTCCAGCCCGCCTTCGCTGCCGTAGACCCGCAGGCTCAGCGCGTTCTCGTTGCCCGGTGCCACCTGGCTGCACCACAGCATGCCCTTCGCACCCTCGTCGTAGCGCAGCAGCACGTGGCAGTTGTCGTCCAGCTGCCGGCCACCCACGAAGCTGTCGATGTCGGCCAGCACCTCGCGACACCGCAACCCCGTTACGAAGCCTGCCAGGTTGAACGCGTGCGTGCCGATGTCGCCGATCGAGCCGCCGGCGCCGGACTTCGACGGGTCCACCCGCCAGCCGGCCTGCTTCTGTCCGCTGTCCTCCAGCGCCGTGGACAGCCAGTCCTGCGCGTACTCGACCTGCACCACGCGCAGCGCCCCCAGCGCACCGGCGCCGATCATCTCGCGCGCCTGGCGGATCATCGGGTAGCCGGTGTAGTTGTGGGTCAGGAAGAACCGTGCGGTGCTCCGCTCGACCAAGGCGGCCAGCGCGCTCGCATCCTCCAGCGTGGAGGTCATCGGCTTGTCGCTGATGACGTGGATGCCCTTGTCCAGGAAGGCCTTCGAGGCGGCGAAATGCACATGGTTGGGCGTCACCACGCTGACCACCTCGATGCCGTCCTCGCGCGCCGCCTCGGCCTCGGCCATCGCCTCGAAATCGTCGTAGGCCCGCTCGTCGGCCACTCCCAGGTCGTGGGCCGAGGCGCGCGCCTTCTCGGCGCTGGACGAGAACGCGCCGGCCACCAGCTCGTAACGGTCGTCGATGCGCGAGGCGATGCGATGCACGCCGCCGATGAACGCATCGCGACCGCCGCCGACCATCCCGAGGCGGATGCGGGCAGGCCTGTGCCCGCGCTGTATCGGGTGCTTGTGCCCGCGCTGTATCGGGTGCCTGATTGCATCGCTCATGACTCGATCCCCAGCATGCGGCGATTGGCCTCCTCGTCGGTGCCGCCATCGGCGAAGTCGTCGAACGCCCGCTCGGTGACGCGGATGATGTGATCGCGCACGAACTGCGCGCCTTCGCGGGCGCCATCCTCGAGGTGCTTCAGGCAGCACTCCCACTCGACCACCGCCCAGCCGTCGAAATCGTTGGCCGCCATCTTCGAGAAGATCTGCGCAAAGTCCACCTCGCCATCGCCCAGGCTGCGAAAGCGCCCGGCCCGATCGACCCAGCTCTGGTAGCCGCCGTACACCCCCTGGCGCCCGGTCGGGTTGAACTCGGCATCCTTGACGTGGAACATGCGGATGCGCTCCTGGTAGATGTCGATGTTGTCCAGATAGTCCAGGCACTGCAGCACGTAGTGCGACGGGTCGTACAGCATGTTGCAGCGGGCGTGGTCGTCCACCCGTTCCAGGAACATCTCGAAGCTCACCCCGTCGTGCAGGTCCTCGCCGGGATGGATCTCGTAGCAGACGTCCACGCCGCAGTCCTCGGCATGGTCCAGGATCGGCCGCCAGCGCTTCGCCAGCTCGTCGAACGCCGCCTCGACCAGCCCTGCCGGACGCTGCGGCCACGGATAGACGTAAGGCCAGGCCAGCGCGCCTGAGAAGGAGGCCATCGCGCCGATGCCCATGTGCCGCGAGGCGCCGAGCGCCTTCTTGACCTGGTCCACCGCCCAGGCCTGGCGCTTCTTCGGATCGCCGTGCACCTCGGGGGCGGCAAAGCCGTCGAAACCCGCATCGTAGGCCGGGTGCACCGCTACCAGCTGACCCTGCAGGTGGGTGGACAGCTCGGTGACCTGCACGCCGTTCTCGACGGCCACGCCGAGGATCTCGTCGCAGTAGTCCTTCGAGGAGGCCGCCTTGTCCAGGTCGAACAGGCGCGCGTCCCAGCTGGGCAGCTGCACGCCTTCGTAGCCGCACTGCGCCGCCCAGGCGGTGATCGATGCCCAGCTGTCGAACGGCGCCTCGTCGCCGGCAAACTGGGCGAGGAACAGGGCCGGGCCCTTGATGGTCTTCACGGCGTGTCTCCTTGAGGGTCGAGTCGAGTCGAGCGTATCGGCTCGTGACGTCGACGGCAATCGCGACCCACCGCGACGGTGCATGCCGCTAGGATGGGCGGGCGCGGCGTCTCGCCGCTCGGCGCGGAGCCTGCCCGATGAACGATCCTGTAACCGGCAGCTGCCTGTGCGGCGCCGTATCGATGACCATCAAGGCCTTCCAGGACCGGGTCACCGCGTGCCATTGCTCGCAGTGTCGCAAGCAGAGCGGGCACTTCTACGCCGCCGTCACCGTCGCCGGTGCGGACATCGACATCGAGGGTCTGGACACGGTGCGCTGGTACCGAGCCTCCGACTCGGCCGAGCGAGGCTTCTGCGCCACCTGCGGCTCCGTGCTGTTCTGGAATCCGATGGGCCGCGACACGATCTCGGTCTTGGCGGGTTGCCTGGACGCGCCCACCGGCCTGGACATGGACGCGCACATCTTCGTCGCCGACAAGGGCGACTACTACGATCTGGACGACGGGCTGCCGCAGTTTCCCGCCGGCGATCGATCCGCAAACCGGTAACCCGCATGCTCACGTTCTACTTCCACCACACCCCCAACCCGATGAAGGTCGCCCTGTTCCTGCTGGAGGCGGACCTGGAGTTCGAGCTGGTACCGGTGGACACCTTCAAGGGCGAACAGCACGGTGAGGCGTTCCGCCGCACCAACCCCAATGCCAAGCTGCCCGCCATCGTGGACGATGGCGTGCGCGTGTTCGACTCCAACGCGATCCTCCTGTACCTGGGCGACAAGCACGGCGTCATGGTCGCTCGGCCGTCCGATCGCGCCGAGCTGCTGTCCTGGCTGATGTTCGTCGCCAGCGGTCTGGGCCCTTACTCCGGCCAGTCGGTGCACTTCGGCACCGCGCATACCGATTCCGCTTACGCCACCAACCGCTACCGCCGCGAGGCCGAACGGCACTACGACGTCATGAACGAGCACCTGAGCGGGCGGAACTTCTTCGTCGGCGAGGCGCTGAGCATCGTCGACATCAGCGCGTGGGGCTGGGTCGACCGGGCCAGCCGGGTGTTGGGCGAAGGCCGGTTGGGGGAATGGCCCGAGGTCAAGCGCTGGTTCGACACCATCGATGCCCGCCCAGCGGTCGCGACCGCTCGCTCTTTGAGCGAAGGCATCGATTTCAAGCGCGAGTTCGACGAGCAGACCGCTCGTGCCCTGTTTCCGCAGAACTTCGTCGACTAGGGTGCAAGCGCTCAGTCGCCGCGCAACAGTTGCAGTTCGCGCTGCTGGCGCTCGATCCGCTCCAGCAGATCGAGCACCAGCGGCACCGCCGTCAGGTCGATCTCGAACTCGCGTTGTACGCGCACCGCACGCGTGATCCGGTGCACCGACCGCCAGGACCAGCTCGAACCGTCGTGGTGCTCGATCACGCCGTGTTCGATCAGACGCACGATGGTCGTCTCGTCGATCCGGCACAGCACGCACAGCTCGTCGGTGCTGTAGCGTCGCGTCTCGTCGAGCCGCTCGGACGTTGCCGCCGATGCGGGTGCACCGTCGCTCATGACGCCTCTCCTGTCGTGTTCTCGTGCCGGTCGCGCAACGCCTGCCACGCGGCTCGTTCGTCGTCGTCGCGCGGTGCCGGTACACGGATACGCAGCACGACGTAGTGATCCCCGGGTGGATCGCCCGGCATGCCTCGCCCCTTCAACCGCAGTCGCTTGCCGCCGGTCGAGCCTTCGGCAACGCGCAGTTGCACATCGCCGCCGAGCGTGGGCACATCCAGACGCGCACCCAGGGCCGCGTCCCACGGCGCGATGTCGAGCACCGCGCTGACATCGCGTCCATCGAGCGTGAACCGGGGATCGGGCTCCACCGAGATCTCGATGTACAGGTCCCCGGCCGGCGCCCCGCCGATGCCCGGGCCGCCTTGCCCAGCCAGACGCAGCTTGCGCCCGGGCAGCGTGCCGGGCGGGATGCGCACCTTGAGCGTCTTCTCGCTCAGCTCGACCTGTCCGCGTTCGTCGGCACTCGGCACGCGCAGCGTCAACGGTAGCTGCGCACCGGCGAACGCGGTGGCCAGATCGATCGATAGACCCACATGCGCGTCCTCGCCGCGGTAGGCGCCCGATCGATCCGACCCGAAGCCGCCACCACCGGCCGCCGCCCGCGCACCGAAGATGTCGCGGAAGAAGTCGCTGGCGTCCGCGTCGGTGAAGCCGCCGGCGAACGGATCGGCGCCATCGCCCGGCCCGGATCGCCAGGGGGCGCCGTCCGATGCGGTGCCCGCCCCTCGACCGGCCCCACCGCCCGCACGCCCGCTGGCGATCTGTTCGCGCAGCGCATCGTACTCGGCTCGACGCTCCGGGTCCTTGAGCACGGCCCAGGCCTCGCCGATCGCCTTGAAGCGCTCCTCGGCATCGGTCGCCTCGCTGACGTCGGGATGGTACTGCCGGGCCAGCTTGCGGTAGACCCGCTTGAGCTCGGCCGCCTCGATGTCGGGTGCCACACCCATCGTGTCGTAGTAGTCGACGAACGCCATTTTCCGGCCTCTTTCGATGGATCACGAGGGTAATGGGTCCGGCGTGCGCCGTCTGTCACCCGGTCAGAAATTGAAGCAACGCCCCGCTCGTCACCTCGGCCGCCTCCAGCGTCGGCAGGTGCCCCGCATCGGCGATGATCGTCGGCTCTCCCTGACCGATCAGCGCCGCCATCTCCCGATGACGCGCCGGTGGGCACAACGCATCGTGTTCACCGCACAGCAGGTGAACCCGCCCGCGCCAGGCGGCAAGCGTTGCCCGAAAATCTTCCCGGGCGGCCAGCGCGCGTGACTGTCGCGCGAAGACCTCTGGTCCCAGTGCACGTGCCATGTCGAGCACCAACGCCAGCAACGCCTCGTCCGAGCGATTGACCGGCGCCAGGTACAGCGGCTTCATCTCCTCGATCAGCAGCGTGTCGAGTTCGCCGTTCAAGGCGCGCTCGATCTGCGGGGCGCGCAGCGCACGCCGCTGCTCGGTCTCGGCACGGGCGTTCGTGTCCATCAGCACGACCCGGCCGATGCGCTCGGGGGCCATCGCCATGCACGCCATCGCCACGATGCCGCCCATCGACAGGCCGATCAGGTCGAGCGGACCGACAGAGGGCGCAAAGCACTCCAGCGCTTCGCGCGCGAAGGCCTCGATGGATTCGCCTTCCACGAATCGGGCGCACCGCACGTCGAACGCCTCGTCGAGCGCGGCTCGCTGCGGTGCGAACAGCCGCTCGTCGCACATCATGCCGGGCAGCAGCACCACGGGTGTCCGGGGCACCGCCCGGCAGCTCGCGGGCGACGCCGCCCCCGCCTCGTCCGGCGTGCCTTTCGATATCGACTCTGGCATTGCGTCCGGTGGTGGTCCACGATCACGACGGCTCCCGGACTTTAGCCGATCCGGCCCACTCGCCCGCCACCCTGGAGGATAGGCCATTGATCATTCCCCGCATCGATGCCCGCGCCCTGTTCGATGTCCGGCACGTGCGTCGTACCGAGACGCTCGAACAGGTCGAGGAGGCGGTCACCGACATCGGCTTCATGACGGTGAGCCATACCGGCATCACCCCCGAAGCGGTGCGGGAGGTGCTCGCGACCTATCACGCTTTCTTCACGCTCCCCGACGAACGCAAGCGAGCGGTGAACATGGCGCAGACCGGATCGAACCGCGGCTGGGGTGCACCGGGCGCCGAGCAGGTGGATCCGGCCGCGAACCCGGACTACAAGCAGGTGTTCGACAGCGGCGCGGAACTGTCGCCAGACGATCCGCTCGCCCGGATGACCTACTACGCGCCCAACCGATGGCCCGTCGAGCCTGACGGCTTTCGGCGTACGATCACCCGCTACTACGAGCGGGCGACCCGGGTGTCGTTGCAACTGCTGTCGGCCGTGGCGACGGCGATCGGTGAGCCGGCCGACCATTTCGAGCAGGCGTTCGACCGACCCATGGCCCTGCTGCGCGGCAATCACTATCCGCCCCGCCCGGCCGATGCCGGATCGGCCGATCACGGTATCGCCCCGCACACCGACTACGGGTGCCTGACCTTGCTGGCGACCGACGGTTCTCCGGGCCTGGAAGTGCAAGGGCGCGATCGGACCTGGATGCCGGTGACGGCCGAGCCGGGCGTGTTCGTCGTCAACTTCGGCGAGATGCTCGAAACCTGGAGCGGCGGAAGGGTGGTCGCGACGCCGCACCGGGTCATCGGTACCGCCCATGAACGGCTATCGGTACCGTTCTTCTTCAACCCGCGCTTCGACGTGGACGTCGCCCCGATCGGCAGTGCGGTACCCCTGTTGGCCGGCGATCACCTGGGCAGGCGCTACGACGAGACGTACACCCATCGGCAGGCGGCGCGCTGAGCGATTCGACGGCACGCTCACCGCACCACCCCGGTGTCGCTGCCGGTGCGCGCGCCCACCCACCACACCAGCAGGGCCAGCGCCGCGCCCACGCCTGCGCAACCGAGCAGGACCGCGCGCAGCGCCTGCCACTGCAAGTCCGAGGCGACCGTGCCGGACAGTGCGAACAGCACCAGCGAGAAGCCTAGCCGTCCGGCCAGGCTCTGCAACGACAACCAGGTGGCACGCTGGCCGGCGGCCATGCGCGGCGCGATCGCGGCCAGCGTGGGCGGAGTCGACATCGCCATGGCGAAGTTGCGGCTGAGCACCAGCAGCAGCAAGGCCGGGTGCAGGGCACTGGCCAGCCCGGCGATGATGAGCAGCTGCACCGCGTTGGCCAGCAGCAACAGCTGCGGCAGGCCCAGCCGGTCGGCGATGCGGATCGACAGCCAGGACCCGATCGCCCCGCCGAACATCGAGATGGCGAACACCACCCCCGACAGCACCGGTGTCTTCGAGCCACCGGCCAGCCATGCGCCGGTCCCGCTTTCACCGAGCAGTCGTATCCAGGGCTGGTAGAACTCGAACGGCACGTGCGCCAGCGAGAAGGCCAGCACGTAATAGGCGAGCAGCCATAGCAGCACGCGATCACCGAACAGGCTCTTCACCCGCTCGAGCTGCCCGGGTGCGGACAGTGCCGCTGTCCGATCGAGCGGCGGTTCGACCAATCGCACCGCCAGAAAGAGTGCCAGGGCCGCGGACAGGCCGCCGAGCGCGTACGGCCAGACCAGGTCGACGCTGCCCAGCAGCCCGCCCAGCAGGCAGGAGACGCCGGTGGCACTCATGGACACGGTACCGGCTCGCGCCTCGGCCCGACCGTACTCGGCCTGACGACCGTCGGCGGCCAGCGAATCGTGCAGCAGCGCGGAATCGCTGCCGGAGCGGAACGCCATGCCGGCCGCCATCAATGCCTGCGCGATGGCCAACAGGGTCAGCGAGTCGGCCGCGACGAACACCGCGAATGCCGTCAACTGCAGCAGCGCCGAGATGGCAAGCGTCGGCACACGGCCGAACCGGTCGGAGGCGTAGCCGGACGGTACCTCCAGCACGACCACCGCCGCGTAGAACACCGCGCTGAGCGTCAGCGCACCATCGAAACCGACCCGCTCGCTGAAGAACAGGAAGAACACGGGCAGCCATGGCGAGACGCTGCTGGCCGCCAGGAACCACGGGTAGAGCCGGACGTTGCGACGCATGCCGCCTTGCCTTCCGCCGTCGAAACCGCCGCCCCGGTTGCTGCTCAGGCAGCCTTGCCCCACAACGTGCGCGAAGCCATCGCCGCGCCTTCGCTCAGGCTTTCAAGCTTGGCCCAGACGATATCGGCGTCCACCGCGCCGAAGCCTGCGAACGTGGCGAACCCGCAGTCGGTACCGGCGATCACGCGTTCGCGCCCCACCAGGTCCGCGTAGCGCTCGATGCGGTCGGCGACCAGCTGCGGGTGCTCGACGAAATTGGTGGTCGAATCGATCACGCCGGGAATCAGCACGTAGTCGTCCGGGATGCTGTTCTCCTTGAACGCGCGCCATTCGTGCGCGTGGCGCGGGTTAGAGGTCTCGAACAGCAGCCCGCGCGGCTTGGCCTTCAACACCGTGGGCAGCACCTTGGCCAGCGCGATGTCGCAGATGTGCGGCCCCTCGTAGTTGCCCCAGCACACGTGCATGCGCACCCGGTCGCCGGGCACGTTGCGCAGCGCGTGGTTGAGCACCTCGACGTGCAGCTCGGCCTGGTGCACGAATTCGTCGTCGGACAGGTCCGGGAACATCATGTGCCGCCCCAGCCCCAGGTCCGGGCTGTCCAGCTGCAGGATCAGGCCGGAGGCCACGATCGCCTCGTACTCGTGACGCATCGCCTCGGCCACATCGGCCAGATATTCCTCATGCGTGGCGTGGTACAGGCTGGGCTGGAACAGCGCGATGACACCGGGCGTGGCCGAGTTCATGAACCCTTCCTCGTAACCGTTGGCCGCCATGGCCGACTGCATCCAGCGGATGTCGTCGTGCAGGGGCTGCAGGTTCTTGACCTCGATCGGGCCGACGCACTGCGGCCGGCGATAGCTGGGGGTACCGCCACCCTTCGCCTGGCGCTCCAGGAAGCCCGGGAATTTCTTCAGGTCGGCCGGCGCGCGGCGCGGGCTGTCGCCTTCGAACCCGGTCAGCCGGTCCTTGACGTAGGTAGCGTAGGAGATCTTGCTCATCTCCCCGTCCGACGGCATGCCGATGCCGGCCGCCTTCTGCCTGGACAACGTGTCGTTCACCGCCGCCGAGATCACGCGCTCGAACGCCTCGGCATCGACCGGCTCACCGCGCTCCTGAGCGAACACCAAGTCGCTGACGTCCTTGGGACGGGGCAGCGAGCCGACGTGGGTGGTCAGGATGGCGTCGGTGGAGGTCTTCATGCGCAGATCGAGGGCGTGGGATGCCCAAGGTTAGCAGCGGCGGGTTAGCAGCGGCGGGTTAGCAGCGGCGGGGATCCGCCAGGTACCGGTCGACACATCACCGCGTGCCGGTGTCATCGCGTGCCGGCGAGCGGACGACGTGCCGGGCAGGCGCACGGCGCGCCCACCCGGATGAACGACAGAGGACCTACCTGCCTCGGGTCCTACCTTCAATCCACGGCATCCTTGGCCTTGCCCTTCGTCTCCTCGGCATGGCCCTCGACCTGCTGAACCTTGCCTTCACCTTCCATCTGCTTGTCGTCCGTCGCCTCTCCGGCCTTCTCCTTGAGCTTCCCTGCCGCCTGATCGATCTTGCCTTCGGCCTTGTCCGAATTCCCCGACATGCGCTTGTCTCCGATTGGTATGAGTTGGACGGTCGTGCTGAACGGTCCTGTCCGAGGCACCGTCAGCCATCGGACCGATCGACCATACGTCGGAATCGTCGGGTGGGCGCGGCGATGGTAGAACCGGGTGCTCGTTCATGCAGCGTTCCGCACCGGCAAGGTCCGGGGACGGTGCACACGTCCCCGTCGGATGGCACGATGACCCGAAGGGCAACATCGACACGGCGCAACCCCGGCCTGAGCGAACCTCGTGCGCAGGCCGGGCACCTTGCCGACAACGACAGGCATCGGTCGACCATGCAGACGAAAAAGCTCCAGAACGACCCCGACCGGATCGTCGACGAGATGATCGACGGCGTGCTGCACGCGCACCCGGACCACCTGCGACGGCTGGCGCACCCGCGCGCGCTGGGGGCTCCGCGCGGGCCCTTCGGCCCACGCGACGGCAAGGTTGGTCTGGTGATCGGGGGTGGCTCGGGCCACGAGCCGAGCTTCCTGGGTTTCGTCGGCAAGGGCCTGGCCGATGCGGTGGCGATCGGCAACGTGTTTGCCTCCCCGCCCCCGGAGCCGGTACTGGCCTGCGCCCGCCATGCCGACGGCGGTGCCGGCGTGCTGTTCATGTATGGCAACTATGCCGGCGACGTGATGAACTTCGACATGGCCGCCGAGACGGCGGCCGCCGACGGCATCCGGGTGCGCACGGTGATCACCACCGACGATGTGGCCTCTGCACCGGTCGAACGGCGCGACGAACGTCGCGGGGTGGCCGGCAACTTCTTCTCGTTCAAGGCCGCCGGCGCCGCCTGCGATCGCCTGCTGGCGCTGGACGAGTGCGAACGGCTGGCCCGCAAGGCCAACGCGCACACCTTCACCATGGGTGTCGGCCTGTCGCCATGTTCGCTGCCGCAGACCCGCACGCCCAACTTCTCGCTGGGCGACGACGAGATGGAGATCGGTCTGGGCATTCACGGCGAGCCCGGCGTGCGGCGTGGCCCGCTGGAGAGCGCCGATGCGGTGACCGATCAGCTGATCGACGCGATCCTGGCCGACATGGTCCCCGAGCGTGGCGAGCGCGTGGCCGTGCTGGTCAACTCGCTCGGCTCGACGCCGCCGATGGAGCTGTACGTGGTCAACCGCCGGGTGCACGCCCGGTTGAGCGATGCGGGCATCGACGTGCACGCGAACTGGGTGGGCGGCTACTGCACCTCGCTGGAAATGGGCGGCGTCTCGATCACCCTGCACCGGCTGGACGCGGAGCTGAGCGCGCTGCTCGAGCACCCGGCCGATGCCGCGATGTTCCAGTCGGGGCGGGTCCGGGACCGCCCGCGCATCGCGGCGACGTCGAGCGAGCCGCCACGCGCCAACCGCGCCGCCGTCTCCCCGGGCAAACGTGGCAGACCCGCTTCCGGCACCGACGACCGGTCCGTGGCACCACGCACGTCCGGCGAGGAAGTGCTGGACGGCACGGCGCTGAAGGCGGCCTTCGCCCGCATCCACGCTTCGATGGAGCACTACCGCGACCGCCTGTGCGCACTGGATGGCGCCACCGGCGATGCTGATCACGGCATCACGATGCTCGGCGGCTTCCGGGCGGTCAATGCCGCCACCGCGTGCATCGCCGATCAGGCTTCGCCGAGCGAACTGCTCGGCGCCGCCGCCGAGGCCTTTCTCGACGCGGTGGGCGCCTCGGCCGGGCCGCTCTACGCGACCGCCCTGCTACGCGCCGCCACCAGCGCCGAGGGCGAGCGGGCGCTGGACGCACGGGGCGTGGCCGATCTGATCGAGGCGATGGCCGGCGGCATCCGGGCGCGCGGCAAGGCCGACCCGGGCGACAAGACGATGTACGACGCCTGGCATCCGGCCGCGGCCGCGGCTACCCGGGCGGCGGAGGTGTCGAACGCGCGGGTCGGTGACGTGCTGCAGGCCGCCGCCATCGCCGCGGATGAGGGCGCGCGCGGCACGATCACGCTGCAGGCACGACTGGGACGCGCGGCCAGGCTGGGCGAGCGCTCGATCGGTCACATGGATGCGGGCGCCGCATCGACCTCGCTGGTGCTGCATGCGCTGGCCGGCCTGGATGCGGCCGGCAGCGCGGCGGCCGGCGCCTGATCGCCCCTGCCGAACGCGCATCGGTCCTCGGTTCGAGCAGGAGCGGACGGGCCACGCCGATGCGCTACGGGAAGGCGGCGAGCCGACTCGACCCCGAAACCCCTCCGGCGACTGACCGGCGGCCCGTGTCCAAGCGGCCCGTGTGCAAGACTGACGCGAGCGCGGCGCTTCTTGCCGCCGGAAGTGTCACCCCGTCATGCCAGAGCGTTCCCTGTTGATCACCGGTTGCTCCAGCGGCATCGGGCTGGATGCGGCCCGTACGCTGCACGCGCGTGGCTGGCGCGTGTTCGCCGCCTGCCGGCAGGCGAAGGATGTGGCCGCACGCCGGGCCGAGGGGCTGGAGAGCGTGCTGATCGATCATGCCGATGCGCAGAGCGTCGCCCTTGGTGCCGAACAGGTGCTGGACGCCACCGATGGCGCACTGGAGGCGCTGTTCAACAACGGTGCGTACGCGATACCCGGGCGCGTCGAGGACCTGCCGCGCGAGGCGCTCGACACCATCCTGCAGGCCAACCTGCTCGGGCCGCATCAGCTGACGCGTGCGGTGATCCCGGCGATGCGTCGCGCCGGCCGCGGCACGCTGGTCAACTGCTCCTCGGTGCTCGGTTTCGCCGCACTGCGCTACCGGGGCGCCTACAACACCACCAAGTTCGCGATGGAGGGACTGACCGACACGCTGCGCCTGGAACTGGCCCACACGCCGCTGCGCGTGGTGCTGATCGAGCCGGGGCCGATCGCCACGCGCATCCGCGAGAACTCGATCCCGCACTTCGAACGCTGGATCGATGTAGCGAACAGCGCCGAGCGCGACGGCTACGAGCGCGAGCTGATGCCGCGGCTGTACGAATCGGCCCGGAAGAAGGACCGGTTCGAACTCTCCCCCGGCGCCGTGACCGAGGCGCTGATCCATGCGCTGGAAAGCGATCGACCCCGGGCGCGCTACCGAATCACCACGCCCACCCGCGTGGCGGCGGTGCTCAAGCGCCTGCTGCCGACCCGGGTGCTGGACCGGGTGCTGCTCGGCAGCTGACGCACCGCGAGCTGCCCGGCTTCAGGCATCGCCGGCGCCGGTGGCCCGGCGAGGCTTGCCGATGCTCCCGGGCAGCGGAATGAACGCCTCGGCATCGCCGGGCACCGGATCGAAGCGTTTCGTCCTCCACTCCTCATTCAGCAGGTCGACCGCTTCGACGCTGCCGGGACGGGGCGGGACAGGGGCTCCAGGTCATGATCGATCTCCACGATGGCGGCCACCTCGTGGTCTGACGGATGAAGGCGGTCGGCGCATCAGCGGTTGCCTTGCACGATGAACGCGCAGGCCTGCCCGCCTCCGGCATCGCTCAGTCGCAGCGTGCCTCCCCGAGGCGCCGTGAACGTGTCTCCGGCACCCAGCAGGATCTTCTCGTCGTCGACCTGCACGCCCAGCTCGCCCCCGACCACCATCACCACGGTCGGCACGCTCACCGTACGCGCTTCGGTTCGCGACACCGGGTCCAGCACCAGGCGATGCAGCGAGAATCCGTGCGGCCACCACGAGCGGATGGCGGCCCCGGCGTCCGGGTCATCGTCGATCACGCGATGCGCCTGCACGCCGGGTGCCGCCCAGTCGGAGGGGGTGGCCTGCGACACCGTGTCGCCCGGGGCGACGCAGCCGGCCAGCCTTTCGGCATCGGGGGTGGCCAGCGCCGCCAGTTCGGCCGGTGTGGGCGGCTGTTCGCGGTGTGCCCCTTCGGGCACCTGCTGACCGAGCGCGGTATCCACCAGCCGGCCCCCGGCCAGCAGGACCAGACCGTATCGGTCGGCCAGCTCGAACACCCGCGGCGCCCAGGTCACCCGACCCGGATCGTCACCGCCGAGCACCGCGAACAGGAAACCGGTGTGATCACCGACGTTCTCGAAGCCGCGGTACATGCGGGTCGGAATCGAGATCGTGTCGCCCGGGCAAAGTCGGACCTCGCCGTCATCGGCATCGACTCCGTAGCGAAACACCCACTCGCCGCTGTGCACCACGAACACTTCGGCGGTCAGGTGGCTGTGCTGTGAGTTGAGGCACCCGGGGGGCTGGCGGGCGCCGCCGATGTTGAACCCGTGCGCCTCGGGAATGTGCACGTGCTGGGCGGGGTTCTCGGACACGCCGGGACCGATGATGGTGAAGTTCTCCTTCGCGTCCGAACCGGGCGTGCGGCTGTCCACGAACGCGTTCAGGCACGGGATCAGGTCGGCGTAGCGCACCGTGCGTGCGGCCAGGCCAACGGGGCGGACATCATCGGGACGGGCAACCATGGGTGTTCTCCTTGCAGGACGTGTCGCGGCGAGTGCGCTAGTTCGATCATCGGCCGAGTGGCGCCGGCGCGCAATGCTCGGGACGGGCACACTGCAAGCAAGCCAGCAACGCATCAGGATACGCCCCATGAATGACATCACCGACCACGAGCCGACCCGGGCCGAGCTGTACGAACGCGCCCGTGCCGTCGAGCTTCCCGGCCGCTCGAGCATGGACAAGGCAGAGCTTGCCGCCGCCCTGGCGAAACACCACGACGCGGCGTCCGGCAACGCCGGGTCCGACCGGGCGCGCCCGGGCAAGCGGCGGACCGACGGGACGTCGAACGGCGATCCCGTCCTGCCGCCGCGCCTGCTCGAAGGCCGTGACAGGCGCCTGCACGTGCGCAAGACCCTGCGCGACGCCGTTCCGGCTGGTACCGACGGACCGTCCAGCGACTCGGCGGAAGCGTTCGACACGCTGGCCGAGTCCCCGTACTCGTTCTTTCGCGGCACCGCGTCGCTGTTCTACCGCGACATGGCTGACGAAGATGCCGACCTGCCCGTCATCGAGGCGGTCGGGGAGGTGCATCCGGACAGTTTCGGCCTGCTCCCCACCGTCGATGGCAAGGCGCTCTTCGGCATCACCGCAGGTGGTGGCGGAGATCGCGCCCCGTTCGCCCGGGACCTGAAGCGTGGCACCACCGCCTTCCTGGTCGCGGCCCGGGACAAGAGCGGGCGGTCGCCGAAGAAGGCGCGGCGCATCGCCGAACATTTCGTGCGCGGCTATGTCGACGCTCTGCAGGAGATCGCCGACGGTGACGACGAGCCGGCTCCGGGCCTGCCCGGGGGCGAGGTGCCCAAACCGGTTCGCCGGCTGATCAAGCGGGCACGGCGCGACGAGAAGGCCCGGAGCGACAACGAGCGAGGCGGGTCTCGTGTCGCCATCGACCTGGAGGCGCTGAACGGCTCCGAGCGCAAGCGATACGCTGCCGCCTGCGGTCGGGCGCTGGCTTTTGCGCACGTGGCGGCCGACGAGAGGGGCAGGACCGCCGGCGAGCCCAGCTCGACGATCCTGGAGGCGATCGGTGCCCGGGACCTGTTCATCGATGACGTGCTGGAATTCGCGGACGAGGCGCTGCAGCGGGTGCGCGACGATCACGCGCTGTACTGCAGGGACCACGCGCTGGGCGCATTCACCCACCGGGATGCCACCTGAGTCCGAGCCGGGAAACGGTTCCGCTGACCGGGCATCCGCTCCGGATCTCGTCTCGTCACCGGGGTTGCCCGGTGCGCCTGACCTGACGACCTGGCCTGGCGGCCTCAGCTGGCGGTCCAGCCGCCGTCCACCACCAGCGAACTGCCGGTGACCATCGCTGCCGCATCGGAGGCCAGGAACAGCACCGGGCCCATCATGTCCTCGATCTCGGCCACTCGGCCGAGCTCTATCTTCTCCTCGATCCACTTCACCCGATCGGGATTGGCGAAGGTCGGAGCGGTCAGCGGCGTGCGCACGAAGGTGGGACAGATCGTGTTGACGCGGATCTTGTGCGAGCCGGCCTCCACCGCCAGGGCGCGTGTGAGCCCCTCCATCGCGAACTTGCTGGCGCAGTAGACGGTACGGTCCACGCCCCCGACCAGCCCCATCTGCGAGGAGATGTTGATGATCGATCCGCCGCGGCCCGCCTCGATCATCCCCAGCAGCACCGTTTGCGCCACGAAATAGGCCGCGCGCACGTTGATGTCCATGATGAAGTCGTAGTCCTCGAGCGTGACGTCGACCATCGGGCCCGGCTTGTTGACCCCGGCGTTGTTGACCAGGATGTCGAACGGCCCCGCCGCCTCGATGGCGACCTGCGTGGCCGGCACGTCACTCACGTCCAGCCGCAGCGCGGACGCCTCGAACCCACGGGAGGCAAGGGCTTCGCACAGCTCGCTCAGATCGCCCTCGGAACGTGCCGCGGCAACGACGTGGGCACCCGCTTCGGCCAGCGCGACGGCCGCGCCGAGCCCGATGCCACGGCTGGCTCCGGTCACCAGTGCGCGGCGACCGTCCAGACGGAAGGAGGGTGTGGTGGGCAGGCTCATCGGCGGACTCCTGAAGGCGTCGGAAAAGGGCGCGGAGGCGGCAGCGTACTACGCACGGCGCTCGATCATTGCAGGACTGACACCACGATCCGACGAGACGGACTCCGGGTGGCCCGCTTTCCGGTCGGGCCCTCGCCGATACAGAGAGTATCGGTTGCACGACGCCCGACCGCGCCCGCCGTGTTCCGCGCTACCGGTTCGGCCTGTCGCGCCCACATCAGCCAGCGTATCGATCAGGTCGTCGGTCGGAGCACCGAACGCAGCAGAGGCAGGACGGCATGAACGGTGATCGGCAGCAGCGCGAACTCGAGCCCGTCCATCACCAGGTGGCCGCCGGTCAGGCCGTGATCGGATGGCAGCCGCCGTGCAAGGCGGGATACCGGGTCGTGTTGAACAGGACGGCCGCGTGGACAGGCGTTCTCGACGAGAATCGAGGGTAGCGCCGCCCCGTCACGCCTGTCAACCGGAATTGACCGGCGGAGTGGGGGGGGGGCACAGTCGATCAAGCGGAATGCCGCTGCCATGACAGGCTTGTCTTAACGGGTCAGGGCTTGCTTTCTGAGCACGCCCTTCTGCACCTTGCCCATCGTGTTGCGGGGCAACGCCTCGATCAGGAAGATCCGGCGTGGCCGCTTGTAGCGCGCCAGCCGATCCTCGAGCGCGTCCAGCACCGCCTGCGGCTCCGGCATCGAACCCGGCATCGAACCCGGCCGAGCCACCAGGAAGGCCACCGGGCACTCGCCCAGATCCGGGTGCGGAACGCCTACCACGGCCGATTCGAGCACGCCGGGCAACGCATCGATCGCCTGCTCGATCTCCTTCGGGTAGACGTTGTACCCGCCGGTGATGATCAGGTCCTTGCCACGCCCGACGATGGTGACGTACCCGTCACCATCGATGCTCGCCAGGTCCCCGGTCAGGAAGAATCCGTCCTCACCCAGTTCCTCGCGAGTCTTCCCGGGCATGCGCCAGTAGCCCTCGAACACGTTCGGCCCGCGTACCTCGATCGTGCCGACCACGCCGTCGGCGGGTTCCACCACCGTGCCCGCCCGCTCGTCCCGGAGCCGGATCTGCACACCGGGCAGCGGCGGACCGACGGTGCCCGCACGGCGCTCGCCGACGTAGGGGTTCGAGCAGATCATGTTGGTCTCGGTCATGCCGTAGCGCTCCAGCACGCGCTGCCCGGTGCGCTGCTCGAACGCCTCGTGCGTGGCGGCGAGCATCGGCGCGCTACCGGACACGAACAGGCGCATGTGATCGACCCGGGCACGATCGAACCGGGCATCGTCCAGCAGGCGTGTGTAGAAGGTCGGCACGCCCATCAGCACGGTGATCTTCGGCAGATCCTCGATCAACCGATCGACGTCCAGCCTGGCGTGGAAGCGCATGCTCGCACCCGATATCAGCACGGTGTGGCAAGCCACGAACAAGCCGTGCGTATGGAAGATCGGCAGCGCGTGCAGCAGCACGTCGGCCGGCTCGAAGGCCCAGGCGTCGACCAGCGTCAGGGCATTGGACAGCAGGTTGCCCTGCGTCATCATCGCGCCCTTGGATCGGCCGGTGGTGCCGGAGGTGTACAGGATGGCCGCCAGGTCCCCCTCCTCGCGCGCCACCACCGGAGGAAGGTCGATCGTGTCGATGCGCCCGGCAAACGCCATCAACGAACCGTCACCGTGCGCACCCAGCGTCAGCACCCGCGCCCGGCCGGGCAGCTCCTTCGCCATCGCCGCACGCTCCGGTGCGACCACGATCAGGGTCGGCTCCGCATCGCTGACGAAGTACTCCAGCTCGGCGGTGGTGTAGGCGATGTTCAGCGGCAGGAAGACCGAGCCGCTGCGCACGCAGGCCACGTACAGCGCCAGCGCCTGCCAGCTCTTGTCCACCTGCGCCGCCACCCGGTCGCCGGGCTGCACGCCGGCCTCCACCAGCACGCCGCACAGGCGCGCCGCCAGCGCGAAGAAGGCCTCGTCGCCGACCGGTTCGCCGGCATCGGTGACCAGCAGACGTCCGTCGCCCCTGGCGCGGCCGGCGAGCAGGGCGTGATACAGCGGGTTCTCCGGAGAATCGGACGACGACGTATCGGGGAGCGGGTCGAGCATGGCGGCGAACTCGTCTGGGCAGAGGGGGCACGATAAGGGGGCCGCGCCGATGAGGCGCAACAGGCATGATGGCGCGGCGAACGGTGGTTGTACATGCGCGGTCGGAAACTCGCGACGCCCTGCTTCAGCGCGAAGGGCTCAGCGCGCAGGCGTCAGCGCCGTCCCCGCCAGCCCCAGATGCAGCAATGCAAGTCCCGGCTCCTGGCGCCAGCGATCGAACGCCTCGACGAACTGCGCATCGGTGGTCACCGCCTCGCCGGCGGCCCCGTAGCTTCGCGCCAGCGCGGCGAAATCCGGATTGACCAGGGCCGTGCCCGACACCCGTCCCGGATACTGGCGCTCCTGGTGCATGCGGATGGTGCCGTAGGCGGCGTTGTCGCAGACGATGACGAGCAGGCGGCAGCCGCGCTCGGCAGCCACCGCCAGCTCCTGCAGGGTCATCTGGAAGCAGCCGTCACCGGCCAGGCAGACCACCTGCCGCTCCGGATGACGCAACGCGGCGGCGATGGCCGCGGGCAGGCCGTAGCCCATCGAACCGGACGTCGGGGCCAGCTGGGTACGCCAACCCCGAAACCGGTAGAAGCGGTGCAGCCAGCCACCGTAGTTGCCGGCGCCGTTGCACAGGATCGCGGTGTCGTCCAGCGTCGCGTCCAGGTGCGCGATCACGCGTTCCAGCGACAGCGGTGCCGGGACATCGCGTGGGCGCAGCCAGTCCAGGTAGTCGGCCCTGCCCTGCTCCAGCCAGCCCCGGCGCGAGGCCGACACGGTCGGCGTTGCTCGCTCGGCCAGGGCGGCGACCAGTTCCGGCGCATGCGCCGCGATCCCGAGGGTGGGCGTGTACACCCGCCCCGGCTCGTCGGCATCCGCATGCACGTGCACCAGTGCCTGTTCGGGTGTCGGCACGTCGACCAGCGTGTAGCCGCTGGTCGTCATCTCGCCCAGCCGCGCGCCCAGCACGATCAGCAGGTCGCACTCGCGCACGCGGGCGGCCAGCCGGGGGTCGGGACCGATACCGACGTGCCCGACGTAGGCCGGATCGCGGTTGTCCAGGTAGTCCTGACAGCGGAACGCGGCACCGACCGGCACCGCGTGCGCGTTGGCGAAGCGCGCCAGGTCGGCGGCCGCCCGGGCGGACCAGCCACCGCCGCCGACGATGGCCAGCGGTCGCTCGGCCTCCCCGATGCGCTCCACCAGCTCATCGATCACGGCCGCCGACACGCCCTGATGCACCCGCGCGAACGGCTGCGCATCGCGAACCGTCACCGCGGCTGACAACCGGTCCTCGGGCAAGGCGACCACCACGGGCCCGGGACGACCGTTGCTGGCCACGTGAAAGGCGCGTGCCACGTATTCGGGAATGCGATCGGTGCGCTCCAGCTCGTACACCGCCTTGGCCAGCGGTGCGAACATCGCCCGGTAGTCCACCTCCTGAAAGGCCTCGCGATCACGCTGGTCGCTGGCCACCTGGCCGATGAACAGCACCATCGGCGTACTGTCCTGGAAGGCGACGTGCACGCCGCTGGCCGCGTTGGTGGCCCCCGGACCGCGCGTCACGAAGGCGATGCCGGGGCGGCCGGTCAGCTTGCCGTCGGCGTCGGCCATCATCGTCGCACCACCCTCCTGACGCGCGTTGACGATGTCGATGCCGGCATCGAACAGACCGTCCAGCGCCGCCAGGTAGCTCTCCCCGGGCACGCAGAACACCCGCGTGGCCCCGTGCAGCACGAGCTGGTCGACCAGCACCTGCCCGCCGTGTCGCGATGCGGACGCCTTCACCCGTGCCGTGCTCGTCCCGTTCGTCATGCCTGGCCTCGAAGGTTCGACCCGGGTCGTTCCCGGAACAAGCAGCAGCGTGCCGCGACGATCCGGCCACGGCAAGCCTCAGACCGTCGATTCGGCGACCGGCTGCGCGTCCAGCAGGCGCCAGGCATCGTCCAGGCGCTCCAGCGGATAGGTCACGGGCTCCACCGGCATCAGCTTGCCCATCGTCTCGATCAGGGAGCGCGCCTGGTCAGGAGCACCGACCACCACGTAGCGATCGACGTTGGTGATCGAGCGAAAGCGCGAGGCGATGACATCGCCGTCCAGCAAGGAGCCGGTCTCGCTGCCGTTGAAGAACTCGAAGATCATCAGCATGTCGACCTTGCCGTCGTGCTTGTCGAATGCCTCGTTCATGGTTTCGGCCATGCGTTCCATCTCGTCGCTGCCGACCTCGCCGTCGATGCGAAAGGCGTACAGGTCGGATCGCGTGGTGGCGATGCGGGTCACGGTGTGTGCCATGGTGTAGGTACCGGTGGTGTCTGAACGTCGAGCCTGGACGCAAAGCCTGCCGCCACCCTTCCGCCCGGTGGCGTACTGCAATATCGTGTCGGTCCGTCGATCATCGATACACGATGCCGAGCGCCGGGGGCCAGTGCCTCGGGCGAACGGTTCGCGCTCCGGTGCGCCGGTCGAACCCCAGCCCCTTCGCCACCGTGGAGACCCGTCACCGATGACCGTCGAACCGACCCACCTGATCAGCGTGCTGACCCCGGACCATCCGGGCATCGTGCACGCGCTCGTCAAGACGCTGGATGCGCAGGGTGCGATCGCCGGCGAGGTCAGCCAGACGGTCGTCGCCGGTGCGTTCACCATCGCGCTGGTGGTGGCGATTCCCGACGGCGTGGACCCGGCCGAGCTGGCGCAGGAACTGGCGACGGCGGCCGGTGCCGGTGCCAGCGCCACGTTGTTGCCGATGTCCGCAGCGCCTCGCGCCTGCGGCGGCGTTGCGAGCGTTGCCGGTGCTGCAAGGGCCGAGCGCTACCTGCTGACCGCGATCGCGGCGGACGATGACGAGAACGCCCTGTCCACCATCACCCGCGCGGTGTCCGATCGCAACGGCAACTTCGTCGATTTCGCCAGTCAACGCTCCGAGCACGGCTTGCGGCTGGTCGCGGAACTGGAGCTGGCCAACGGCGACGGGCTGACCGACCTGCAGGATGCGCTGAGCGAGATCGCCGCCAGCGTGCCCGGACGCACGGTGCGCCTGCAACACGAACGCCTGTTCGCCGCGACCAGCGAAGTCGCCTTCCGGAGGCTCGGCCGATGATCCGCACCGATGCGGTGTTCGACACCCTGCGCATGCTGCAGGAAGAGAAGCTCGACGTGCGTACCGCCACGCTCGGCATCGACCTGCACGACTGTGCCAGCCGCGATGCGGGCACGCTGGCCGAGCGCATCCGCACCAAGATCGCTCGCGTGGCCGGTGGTTTCGTCACCGCCACCCGCAAGCTGGAGCGCGAGTACGGCATCCCGATCGTCAACCGGCGCATCGCCGTGTCGCCGATCGCGCAGGTGGCGGCCGGCCACGATACCAAGGCGCTGGTGGCGGTGGCCCGTGCGCTGGATGCCGCCGCGGCCGATGTCGGCGTCGATCTGGTCGGTGGCTACGGCGCACACGTCCAGAAGGCCAGCACGCGGGCCGCCGAGGCGCTGATCGAGGCGTTGCCCGAAGCGCTGTCCACCACCTCGCGGGTGTGCGGCTACGTGCAGGTGGCCTCCTCGCGTACCGGCATCAACATGGACGCGGTCAACCGCATGGCGCAGGCCATCCTGGACATCGCGCACGCGGATGCCGCCAACGACGGTTTCGCGGCCGCCAAGCTGGTGGTGTTCGCCAACCTGCCGGACGACAACCCGTTCATGGCCGGCGCCACGCACGGGACCGGCGAGGCCGATGCCACGATCAACATCGGCGTGTCCGGCCCCGGCGTGGTGCAGCGCGCGCTGGAGCGCCTGGTGCAGCAGGCCGATGCCGCGGCCAGCGCGTCCGGCTCGGCGCAGCACGGTGCCACGCTGTCCGACATCGCCGAGGAGATCAAGCTGACCTCGTTCCGGATCACCCGGGTGGGCGAGCTGATGGGCCGAGAGCTGGCCGCGGCCCTCGGCGTGCGGTTCGGCATCATCGACCTGTCGCTGGCCCCCACGCCCGCGGTCGGTGATTCGATCGGCGAGATCCTGCAGGCGATGGGCATCCTGCGCGTCGGTGCACCCGGCTCGACCGCCGCCGTCGCCATGCTCAACGATGCGGTCAAGAAGGGCGGTGCGTTCGCCAGCTCCAGCGTCGGCGGCCTGTCCGGGGCGTTCATCCCGGTGATGGAAGACGCGACGCTTGCCGCCGCGGCCGAGGCCGGCTGGCTGACGGTCGACAAGCTGGAGGCGATGACCTCGGTGTGCAGCGTGGGCCTGGACATGCTGCCGGTGGCGGGCGATCTGTCACCCACCACGCTGGCGGGGCTGATGGCCGACGAGATGGCCATCGGCATGATCAACGGCAAGACCACCGCCACGCGCATCGTGCCGGTCCCGGGCAAGAAGGCCGGCGAGCACGTCTCCTACGGCGGACTGTTCGGCGCCAGCATGATCATGCACGTGCGGGAGAGCGATCCGAACGACCGGTTCGCAGCGTTCGGCGGGCGCATTCCGGCGCCGTTGAACGCGTTGAAGAACTGAGTCCGGAATTCGTAAGGGCATCACGGATTAACCCTTGCTTATCAGCAGGTTGAGGATCGGTCGCTGGAATGTCCGCTCGGTTTGCCATATGCTCGTGGACGAGAACATTTCACCGTCGAGCCGTGAGGCGGGGCGAAGTCGCCGCCCGATCGGCCGATAGTGCCTGTCACCGGGCACGTTCCTGCCGGAACGTCGATGGCGAATCGACACGGATCATCACGGGGTCACCGAAAGATGGCGAAGGACGGCATGACGAATACCGAGAAGCCCTGCTCCAGGAACGTGTCCGGCGCGAGCGGCGCGGACATGGAGCGCAGCAACGAGGCGCTGCGCGGGCCCCTGCGCCCTTCCCTGCACACCGGCGACGTCCACGTTCTAGACATCGCCCGGCAGAAGCAACGCAGGCAGGAGCGTACGAAGGGCGCCACGAGTGCCTTGCGCGAGTCCTACCACATCGACGGCGACGGCGTGGCGCATGCGGATCTGAAGAAACTGGTGAGAAGGCCCGGTTTCAAGTCGTCCGCGCGAAAGATCATCGAAAGGAACCGGCTGTTGAAGAACGGCCTGTGAGAACGGCATGTGACATCGTCCGCCCGACCCTCCTTCCCCTCCCCGCGAAGCCCCGGACCCTCCGCACCTAGTGTCCTGTCCCAGAGATACCCTGCCTCCCAGAGGCTGCGTGCGCCCGCCCGGCAAGGCGCCTCGACGAAGGCG
>ENA-ORXU01000570-ORXU01000570.1-marine-metagenome-genome-assembly--contig:-NODE-570-length-40659-cov-7.956237_pt1 | contig 40659 bp, 33 predicted proteins | sample MGYA00237869_ERZ511484 | MGnify/ENA metagenome assembly ERZ511484 | reverse complement strand
CTCGTGAGCGCCTCGCGCGATGCCGTCCGCCCCGCTCCTGGCGAGCGGGCGGCGTCGCGCCACTACATCTGGGTCTTTCTCGCCCCGGCCACGCTCATCTACACCGTCTTCGCGATCTACCCGATCGTGGAGTCCCTGCGCCTGTCGCTGTTCGACCGGCTGGAAGGGGTGGACGTCTTCGTCGGTCTGGGCAACTACGCGCGCCTGTTCGGCGAGCCCTACTGGGTGGAGCAGTTCAGCAACGCCTTCGCGAACAACCTGGTGCTGTTCGTGATGCACCTGCTGATCCAGAACCCGATCGCGCTGGCGCTGGCGGCCATCCTGTCCACGCCCACGCTGCGCGGAGCCGCGATGTACCGCACGATCTTCTTCCTGCCCACGCTGCTGTCGGTGGTGGTGGTGGGCTTCATCTGGCAGCTGATCCTGTCACCGCTGTGGGGCATCACCCCCGATGCGCTGGCAGCGATCGGCCTGGGCGACCGGTTCGCCCCGTGGCTGGGACTGGAATCCAGTGCCCTGGTGACCATCACGCTGATCTCGATCTGGCAGTACGTCGGCATCCCGCTGATGCTGTTCTACGCAGGACTGCTGAACGTTCCCGAGGAGGTGATCGAGGCAGCGCGCATCGACGGGCTCACCGGCTTCTGGATCTTCTGGAAGGTGAAGCTGCCGCTGATCCTGCCCACGCTGGGGCTGGTGACGATCCTGACCTACATCGGCAACTTCACCGCCAGCTTCGACCTGATCTATTCGGTGCAGGGCGGTCTTGCTGGCCCCGACGGGTCCACCGACGTCATGGGCACCTTCCTGTTTCGGAGCTTCTTCGGCTTCCAGTCGCAGCAGGGCGACATTCACATGGGGGCGACGGTCGCCTCGATGCTGTTCTTCATCATCCTGGTGGGCGTGGGCGCGTACCTGTTCGGCGTGCAGCGCCGCCTCAGGCGCTACGACTGATGCGAACCACCAGGGAGCGTTCCGGGAGCCGCACGCCATGACGCCACGCCAGCGCCTGTCCTCGACCGGACTGCATGCGGTGCTGATCGCCTGGTCCGTGCTTGCATTATTTCCACTGGTGCTGATCGTGATCAACAGCTGGAAGAGCCGCCGTGGCATCTTCCGCGAGCCGCTGGCACTGCCGGGGGAGGAGACCTTCTCGGCCGAGGGCTATGCGGCGGTGCTGACCAACAGCGACTTCCCGCTGTTCTTCGGCAACAGCCTGATCGTGACCGGCGTGTCGCTGTTGCTGATCCTGCTGTTCGGGGCGATGGCGGCGCACGCGCTGTCCGAGTACCGCTTTCGCGGCAACACGCTGCTGGGGCTGTACCTGATCCTGGGGATCATGGTGCCGATCCGCATCGGCACCGTGGCACTGCTGGAACTGATCGTGGATCTGAACCTGGCCAACACCCTGACCGCGCTGATCCTGGTGTACACCGCGCAAGGGCTGCCGATCGCGGTCTTCATCTTCAGCGAGTTCCTGCGCTCGGTCTCGCGCGAGATCAAGGACAGCGCGCGCATCGACGGACTGAGCGAGTACCGCATCTTCTTCGAGGTGGTGATTCCACTGGTTCGCCCGGTGATCGCCACGGTGGCGGTGTTCTCGATGATCCCGATCTGGAACGACCTGTGGTTTCCGCTGATCCTGTCCCCGGGCGAGGACACGCGCACCGTCACGCTGGGCGTGCAGCAGTTCATCGGCCAGTACAACGTCGACTGGGGCGCGGTGCTGGCGGCGCTCTCGGTGGCGATCCTGCCGGTGCTGGTGATGTACGTGATCTTTTCCCGCCAACTGATCCGCGGCATCACCGCCGGCGCGGTCAAGGGCTGAACGGGGCGACCAAGGGCGAGCATGGCCACTCTCGATCTGAACGCTGTCGTCAAGCGCTTCGGCGACACCACCATCATCCACGGTGCCGACCTGTCGGTCGGCGACGGCGAGCTGGTGGTGTTCGTCGGCCCCAGCGGCTGCGGCAAGTCGACGCTGCTGCGCATGATCGCCGGGCTGGAGACGCTCAGCGCCGGCGAGGTGGTCGTCAACGGCGAACGCATCGACCATCGACCACCGTCCGAACGCGGCATCGCGATGGTGTTCCAGAGCTACGCGCTGTACCCGCACAAGGACGTGCGCGGCAACCTGGGCTTTGCGTTGAAGCACGCCGGTGTCGACAAGCGCGAGATCGCTCGACGCGTCGACGAGGCGGCCACCATCCTCGGCCTGGAGTCGATGATGGAGCGCCGTCCGCGCGAGCTGTCCGGCGGCCAGCGCCAGCGCGTGGCGATCGGTCGCGCCATCGTGCGCGAACCGGACGTGTTCCTGTTCGACGAGCCGCTGTCCAACCTGGATGCGGCGCTGCGCGTGCACATGCGGGTGGAGATCCTGAAGCTGCACCAGCGCCTGGGCGCCACGATGATCTACGTCACTCACGATCAGGTCGAGGCGATGACGCTGGCCGATCGCATCGTGGTGCTGCGCGCCGGGCGCATCGAGCAGATCGGCAGCCCGCTGCAGCTGTACCGCGAGCCGGACAACACCTTCGTGGCAGCCTTCATCGGCTCACCGGCGATGAACCTGCTCGCGGTCACGGTCGATGGCGGCCGGGTGCGGCTTGCCGGTCACGCGGTCGATGCCATCGAGGCGCCCGCCTCGACCGCCACGTTGGGCCTGCGCCCCGAGCACCTGTGCGTCAGCGAGATCGATCGCGGCCTGAGCGGGGAGGTGGTGGTGGCCGAACACCTGGGCGGCGAGGCGATCGTGCACGTGGCCTTGCCGGACGGCCAGGTCATGGTGGCCAGGCTGGAAGGCGATGTCGAATGTCGACCGGGCGATGTCCTGTCGCTCGGGCTGCGCGGCAACGGCGCCCACCACCTGTTCGACACCGACGGGCAACGGCTTCGCATACCCTGAACACCGACCGGATTCCCCATGCCGGGCCTGTACCGGCCCATTGTCGGCCGTGCGGGCAGGAAATCTGCACTCGCCCCGGTCAGCATCCGTACAGCCAACGCCGAACAGACTGAACCCATGTCGATACCCAATTCCCCCACCCTCCCGCGCAGCGCCTGGCTACCGGCCCTCGGACTGCTCGGCACGCTGGCCGCCTGTTCGGATGGGGGCGATGGACCGATCGGCAGTGGCGCCGGTGCGGGGGACGCCGAGGTGAGTCGGCAGATCGCCGAGGACATCGCCACCCTCGCCCCGTTCGAAGGCATCTACGACCTGACCGGCAACTGGCGTGGCGACGAGGGCGATGCCGCCTTCCTGATCGTGCGCCCGCCGTCCGACCTGGGCACCAGCGAAGTGGTGCTCAGCGACGTGGACGAGGTGGTCAACTGCCGCGAACGGGCCCGCATCGGCGAACTGGTGGTCGACGATGCCGGCGGCAACGACGATGTCTTCCTGAACGACCTGTTCGACTTCGACAGCGGCATCGCCACGCTGCGCGCCAACGGCGACCTGCAGCTGACCTTCACCGACGGCAACGACATCGACGCCGATCAGGATCGAACCGAGCGCGTGAGCATTTCCGGCACCCGCGTCGGCATCACCGAACAGGACCTGCCGCCGGACTGCTGACGCTTGTCGCCAGCCGCCTTCAGAGCTTGCGGCATCGCCCTGTCCGAGGGATCGTCACGTGGCCGATGGAGGCTTCAGAGCCTGACCGTGTCGCCCAGGCGCACGCTCTCGTCGGCGGCCAAGCACACCTTCAACGATTGCACCGCATCGCGCCAGTGCCGCGTCAGGTCGATGTCCTCGATGATGGCGCGGTGCAGCCAGGCCTGCTCGGCATCGCACAGCGCCTGGTGGTCCGGCTCGTCGCGCATGTCCAGCAGCGTGTCCGGACGGCGGAACGCGCCCGCCCCGTCCACCTCGGCATGGTGGACGCGGATGCGCGAGGTGCGCGTGTGCGAATCGATGTCGGCCGACTTCACGCCCTCGTCCATGACGATGGAGACCGCACCGTTCGGCGAGATCACATCCTTCACGAAGAAGGCGGTCTCGGACATCATCGGCCCCCAGCCGGCCTCGTACCAGCCGATCGATCCATCGGCGAAATGCACCTGGAAATGACCGTAGTTGATCTGTTCGGCGGCGATGTCGTCGGCCAGTCGCAGGCCCATCCCGCTCACCTTGACCGGCAGGGAATCGGTGATCTGGCACATGACATCGACGTAGTGGACGCCGCAGTCCACGATCGGCGACAGCGAGTCCAGCAGCGCCTTGTGCGTCGACCAGGCATCGCCGGAGGACTGCTGGTTCAGGTTCATGCGGAACACGAACGGTCCGCCCAGCGCCCGCGCCTCCTCGATCAGGCGCTGCCAGGACGGATGATGGCGCAGGATGTAGCCGATCACCAGTTTCCTGCCGGACGCCTCGGCGACCGCCACGACCCGCATCGCGTCGGCGACCGTGGTCGCCATCGGCTTTTCCAGGAACACGTGACGGCCGCGCTGCAGCGCCCGGATCGCAAGCGCTGCGTGCGTGTCCGAGTAGGTGTTGATCGACACCACGTCGGTGTCCAGCTCGTCGATCGCCCGTTCGGCCGAGTGCAGCAGCGGGTAGTGCGCCAGTTCGTCCGGCAGCGTCGGCACCGAGCGGCTGACCAGCGCCACGATGCGAAAGCGCGGATCACGATGGTAGGCCAGCGCATGGCTGCGCCCCATGTTGCCCAGCCCGATCACCACCACGTCGAGCGGCCTGTCCGAGAGGGTGCCCGCTGAAGACGAGGGGGACGGTGCGGCGTGCGCGTTCGGTGCCATGCCATGCTCCGGCGGCTGAAAGGCGCCAGTGTACGGTCCGCCCCGTGAACGCGTCAGCAGCGCTTCAGGATCATCGGCCCAGCAAAGGTACCGAGGGGACGCGCTCAACGCAGGTATGATCGGCGCATCCGCCGCCCGGCACGAGACCAGGCGATCGCCATGACGCGCGCGTCGTGGTACGCCGCGTACCCTTCGAGTCCGCCCATGACCGATGACCCCATCCAACTGCTGCGCCGGGTCGATCTGTTCGATCACCTGACCGAGCCGCAACTGACGCTGCTCGCCTCGCGCTCGCGCGATCATCGCTTCGGTCGCCATGCGCTGCTGATGCATCAGGGCGAGCGCGGCGATGCGCTGTACGTGCTGCGCCGCGGTGAGGTGAAGGTGTTCGTCAGCGACGACAACGGGCGCGAACTGGTGCTGCACCAGCTCGGCCCGGGCGCGGTGATCGGCGACATGGCGTTGCTGGACGGGGAACCTCGCTCGGCCAGCGTCATGGCACTGGAGGACACCACGGCGCTGGCGATCGAGCGCGAGGCGCTGCTCGAATGCCTGGCCAGCAGCCCCGAGTTCGCGCTCAACATCATCCGTTCGCTGACCGCCCGACTGCGCCAGGCGACCGAGGGCAGCCGCAGCCTGGCACTGGACAACGTCTACCGCCGCCTGGCGGACAAGCTGCGCGAGCTGGCCGGCATCGACGACGACACCCCCATCGAGGCCGATCAGCCACGCCCGGGGTTACCGCGTCGCTACTCGCACCAGGAACTGGGCAACCTGATCGGGGCCTCGCGCGAGATGGTCGGCAAGGTCATGGCCGAGCTGGTGCGCGGCGAGTACCTGGAGATCGTCGACGGACGCATCACCCTGCTTCGTCGTCTGCCGAAGAACTGGTAGCCCGACGCTCGGCCCGGATCACGTCGGAGTCCTTGCCCGCCAGCACCTCGTTGATGTCCTCGGTGCTCTCGCGGCGCTGGTGCGGCAGCACCACCGGCCCGCTGCGCGGCTCGAAGGCGGTGGTCGGCAGCCAGTCCCGGAACTCCTCGCCGTACAGTTCCCACACGGTCACGAACAGGGCCGCGATGATCGGCCCGATGATGAAGCCGGTGAACCCGAACACGTACAGGCCGCCCAGCGTCGAGAAGAAGATCATCAGGTCGTGCAGCTGGGCATCGTTGCCGACCAGCCTCGGGCGCAGCAGGTTGTCGACCAGGCCCACCACCACGACGCAGAACACCGCCGCACCCACCGCCGGCGCCACGGCGCCGCTGAGCGCCAGCCAGGCCAGCGCCGGCACCCACACCAGCGCGGTGCCGATACCCGGCACCACCGACAGGAACATCATCACCACCGCCCAGAACAGCGCGCTGGGCACGCCGGCGAAATACAGCGCGGCACCGGCCAGACCGCCCTGCAGGATGCCGATGACCGCGGTGCCCTTGAGCGTGGCACGCGTCACCGACAGGAAGCGGTTCAGCAGCTTGGTCTCGTCACGATCGTCCAGCGGCAGGTAGTACAGCACGTAGAACAGCAAACGGTCCCCGTCCATCAGGAAGAAGAACATCGTGTACAGGATGATCGCGCCCGTGAGCAGTGCGCTGACCGTGCCCAGCGTGGCCGATTGCAGGAAGTCGATCGCGGTTCCGCTCAGCGAGGCCGCCATGTCGCCGACCCGGGCCAGGGCCAGCTCGCGAAAGGGCGCGAGCTTGTCGTAGAACGGTACCGCCTCCAGCCAGCCGGTCAGCGTGCCGGGCGTGGTCAGCTGGGTCTGTATCCAGGGGCGCGAGGACTCCACCACCTCGATCGCCTGACCCACCACCGCGCCGAACACCAGCAGCATCGGCACGAACACGAACATCAGCACCACCAGCAACGTCAGCGTGGCGGCCAGCGCTTCACGCTCCCCCAGCCGGTACAGGAAGCGCCGGTACAACGGATGGAACAGAGCGGCGAACAGGGCGGCCAGGAAAATCGTCTGCAGGAACGGCAGCATCAGGTAGAAGAACAGTGCCGAGATGCCGATCAGCACCAGGATCAGCACCGAGCGATTCACGATGCGCTGGTTCACGAGGCAACCTCCTTGGTCATCGTCGAGGGCCGGAACAGCCGCTCGCTCAACATCAGGTGCAACAGCGCAAGGATCGCGAACCCGCCGGCCCACCATCCCAGCGAGTCCAGTCCCACCCGCGGAATCAACGCTCCGCCGATGGCCGATCCCACGGCGGTGCCGATGTAGATCGCCGCCGCGTTCAGCGACAGCACCACGTTCTGGCGCGCCGGCGTCTGTGCCACCAGGCGCGTCTGCTGTGCCACCATGAACGACCAGCCGCACATCGACCAGACCAGCGCCAGCAGCATCAGCAGGGCATCCGGCATCGGCAGCAGCGCGAACAGCGGCAGCAGCAGCACCTGGGACAGGCAGGTCATCATCAGCGTGCGCCGCGAGCCGAACCGATCGTTCAGCCAGCCGCCCACGTTGTTGCCGATCACCGCGCCGATGCCGAACATGAACAGCACCAGCGTGACCCCGTTCCGATCGTAACCCTGCACCTCGCTGAGCAACGGGCCCGCGTAGGTGTACAGCACGAACACCGCGCCCAGGTAGGAGGCGGTGAACAGCACCGCCACCAGACTGCGCCAGTCGGCCAGCGCCTCGCCCAGCGTCGCCAGGGTGTTGACCTGCAGCGACAGGCGACGCGGCACCACGTTCAGCACCGCGATCGCCGCCACGCCGGACAGCGCGGCCACGATGACGAAGGCGCTCTGCCAACCGACGCTGTAGCCGATCCAGCTGCCCACCGGCACGCCGAGCACCTGCGCCAGGGTCAGGCCGAAGAACACCCGTGCCAGCGTGCGCCCCTCGCTGCCGGGGGCGGCGGTGGCCAGCGCGATGGAGGCCACCACCGGGGTGACCATGCCGGCGCCCAGCGCGGCGATCACCCGCGCAGCGTTCAGCATGGCAAGGCTTGTCGACAACGCGGAAGCCAGGGCGCCGAGCGCGAACAGCCCGAGCGCGATGCCCAGCAGGCGACGCCGCCCCATGCGCCCGGTCAGCGCCACGGCCAGCGGCGAGAGGACCGCGTAGGCCAGCGCGTAGGTGGTCAGCACCGTGCCGGCGGAGGCCGGCCCGACGCCCAGGTCGGAGGCGATCGGCTCGATCAGGCCGATGACCACGAACGCGCCCATGCCGATGGCGAAGTTCGCCACCGACAGCACCGCGACCAGCCGTGCCGACGAGACCTTCACCGCGTCGGCGGGCGGCACCTCGGCGCAGAGACCGCTCAACCGGGCGTGCAGCCGTTGACGGTCAGGTAGACGGCGTACAGCGACGAGGTGCCGCAGATGAACAGCCGGTTGCGCTTGGCGCCGCCGAACGTCACGTTGGCGACGATCTCGGGAATCAGCACCTTGCCCAGCAACGTGCCATCAGGGGCGAAGCAGTGCACTCCCTCGGCGGTACTGCTCCACAGCCGCCCTTCGGTATCGAGCCGGAAGCCGTCGAACAACCCGGCGGTGCAGGTGGCGAACACCTCGCCGGCGCCCACGCTGCGCCCGTCCGCGGCGACCGGCAGCCTGCGGATGTGGCGCGGCCCGTCCGCATCGTGGCTGGCGCCGGTATCGGCCACGTACAGGAAGTCCTCGTCGGGCGAGAAGGCCAGGCCGTTGGGCTTGACGAAATCGTCGCACACGATCGTGATGCCGCCATCCGGGTCGATCCGGTACACCCGGCACGGCAGTTCGGACTCGGCGCGCACCCCTTCGTAGTCGGTCAGGATGCCGTAGGTGGGGTCGGTGAACCAGATCGAGCCGTCGCGCTTGACCACCACATCGTTAGGCGAGTTCAACCGCCGGCCTTCGAAGCCATCGGCCAGCACGCTGATGCGGCCGTCGTGTTCGGTCCGGGTGACGCGTCGGGTCAGGTGCTCGCAGGTGACCAGCCGCCCCTGGCCATCCACGGTGTTGCCGTTGCTGTTGTCGGATGCTCGACGAAACACCGAGACACTGCCGTCGGTCTCGTCCCAGCGCATCAGGTGCTCGTTGGGGATGTCGGACCAGACCAGATAGCGGCCGGCCGCGAACCAGGCCGGCCCCTCGCACCAGCGCCCGCCGCTCCACAACCGATCCACCCGAGCGTGGCCGACGAAGCAATCGGCGAAGGCCGGCTCCAGGGAAACGAAGCCGGTACCCGGCAGTTCACCGTAGGAAGATGTCATGCCGTGACCTTGAAGCGAGGAGGGTGTGAACGATATCATCGGCTCTTCCGCGAGTCGGCGGCGATGCGCCTGCCTCGTCGGCACGCTGCCATCCGGGGAAACCGGCCTGTCACCATGAGTCGCAAGGCCCCCAGATCCGTTCCGCCCACCAGTCGGGACGTCGCGGCGCGCGCCGGCGTGTCACCGATGACGGTGTCCCGCGCGTTGCGGCGTCCCGAACTGGTGTCCGAGGCCACTCGCGAGAAGGTCGCCAGCGCGGTGCGCGAGCTGGACTACGTGCCCGATCTGGTCGCCGGCGCGCTGTCCAGCCAGCGCAGCGGCCATGTGGCGGTACTGGTTCCCTCGCTGCGTCACAGCGGCTTCCTGAACACCATCGAAGGGCTGTCCACCGGGCTTCGCAAGCGTGGCTACGCCCTGCTGATCGGTGACAGCACCTACTCCCCGGACGAGGAGCTGGAACTGCTGCGGGTGATCCTGGGCAGGAAGCCCGAGGCCATCGTGCTGGTGGCCAACATGAGCTCGGAGCCCGCCCGCCGGCTGCTGCTGGGCGCCGGCATCCCGGTGGTGGAGACCTGGGACTGGCCGGACGAGCCGATGGATCTGGTGGTCGGGTTCTCGCAGCAGGCGGCAGGGCACGCCATGACCACCTCCTTGATCGAGCGGGGCTACCGGCGCATCGGCTTCCTGGTGGGCCCTGCCGAGACGGATCCGTACGGGGAAATGCGTCGCCAGGGCCACCTTCGTGCCCTGGCCGAGCATGGCCTGCCGGCCGACCGGCTGGTCAGCACCGGCAACCGGCCGATGGAGATCGAGGACGGCGCGGCCGGCGTGGTCGAGCTGCGAAGGCGCTGGCCGGACAGCGATGCGTTGTTCTGCGCCACCGACCTGATCGCGCTCGGGGCGCTCAACGAATGCCGAAGGCGCTGCTGGCGGGTGCCGCAGGACATCGCCATCGTCGGACACGGCAATTTCGACTTCTCGGCCAGCCTGGTGCCCTCGCTGAGCACCGTCGATGTGCCAGGGCGGCAGATCGGCGAGGCCGCCGCCGCGCTGATCGCCGCTCGCATCGCCGACAGCGAGGCCACGCTCGATGCGCGTCAGGATCTGGGCTTCACCCTGCTGCACCGTCAGAGCACCTGCCGCCGATGAACGACACCCGCAACGATTCGACCGCCGTCCCGGCATCCCGCCCGGCCGAGCGGGTGCGCCGGGGCATCGGCCCGCGCGGGCGCGTGGTGGTGGTCATGGGCGTCAGCGGCTGCGGCAAGTCGACCGTCGCCGAGCACCTGGCCGGCCGGCTCGCCGGCGATTTCCTGGACGGTGACTCGCTGCACCCGGCGGCCAACATCGCCAAGATGTCGTGCGGCGAACCGCTGGACGACCAGGATCGCGGACCGTGGCTCGAGGCGGTCCGCGATGCCACCGCCGAGCGGGCGGCACGTCACGGGGTGAATGTGGTCGCCTGCTCGTCACTCAAGCGACGCTATCGCGACATCCTGCGCGGTGCGGGAGAGGTGGCGTTCGTGTTCCTGGACGGCTCGCGCGAGCTGATCGCCGCCCGCATGCACGAACGCCGCGGACACTTCATGCCCGAGACGCTGCTGGACAGCCAGTTCGCGGCGCTGGAACGTCCCGACGGCGAACCGGGCGTGGTCGTCGTCCCGATCGAGGCCGATCCGGCCACCATCGCCGCGAACGCCGCCGAGGCACTCGCCGGTCTCTACCGAGAATTCCCCTCCGAATGAAAGCCTGCACCCTGTACGGCGCCAAGGACCTTCGCCTGGTCGACTTCGAGCCGGTGGCAGGGCTGCAGCCGGACGAGGTGCGCATCGCCTACGAGAGCGGCGGCATCTGCGGCTCGGACCTGCATTACTATCACGAGGGTCGCGTCGGCAACTACACCGTCAACGAGCCGATGGTGCTGGGTCACGAGATCGCCGGGCGCATCAGCGAGCTGGGCAGCTCCGTCACCCACCTGCACGTCGGTCAGCCGGTGGCCATCGATCCGAACCTGCCCTGCCTGAGCTGCCCGCAATGCCTGGCGGGCCAGACCAACCTGTGCCGCGAGATGGTGTTCTTCGGCAGCGCCGCGGTCACCCCGCACATCCAGGGCGGCTACCGCGAAGAGCTGGTGGTGCCCAGCCGTCAGGCGATCGGACTGCCGGACGGGTTCGATACCGGCATCGCCGCCTTCGCCGAACCGCTGGCGATCTGCCTGCACGCGGTCAACCGTGCCGGGCCGCTGGCCCACCGGCACGTGCTGGTGACCGGTGCCGGACCGATCGGTTGCCTGAGCGTGATGGCGGCGAAGCTGGCCGGCGCGGCCCGGGTCACGGTCACCGACGTCTCGCGCGGTGTGCTCGATCGGGTCGCCTCCCTCGGGGCAGACCAGACCATCGACATCGCCACCGACGCATCGGCGCTCGAGGCCTTGCAACAGCATCGCGGCCAGGTCGATGTGGCGTTCGAGTGTTCGGGCAACCCGTCGGCGCTGCACGCCTGTCTGGAGGCGGTGCGGCCACGCGGTACCATCGTGCAGGTCGGCATCATGCCGCCGCCGACCAATCTCGTGCCCGTCAATCGCCTGATGGCCAAGGAACTCGCCCTGCTCGGCACCTTCCGTTTCCACGACGAGTTCAAAAGCGCGGTGGACGTACTGGTCGGTGGCCGGCTGGATGTCGCGCCGCTGTTGACCGGCGTGTACGACTTCGGCGATGCCGATGCCGCGTTCGAGGCGGCTCGCGATCGTTCCCGGCACATGAAGGTGCAACTGCGCTTCGCTTCCTGATCCCCCGTTACCGATTTTCCGCAACGAGACCCGCCTGTCCATGTCCACCTCCCTGTTCGACCTTGCCGGCCGCACCGCGCTGATCACCGGTTCCAGCCGCGGCATCGGACGCACGCTGGCAGAAGGGCTGGCAGCGTCCGGCGCCCGCATCGTGCTGAACGGGGTGAATGCCGACCGGCTGGACGCCGCGGTCGCCGAGTGCCGCGAGCAGGGTTTCGATGCGCACGGGCGCGCCTTCGACGTGACCGATTCGAGCGCGATCGATGCCGCCGTCGAGAGCGTCGAGACGGACATCGGGCCGATCGACATCCTGATCAACAATGCCGGCATCCAGCGTCGCTTCCCGGTACTCGAATGCAGCGACGAGACCTTCCTGGAGGTCATGGAGACCAACCTGGGCTCGGTGTTCAAGGTCTCGCGCGCGGTGGGCCGGCACATGACGCAGCGCGGGCACGGCAAGATCGTCAACATCGGCTCGATCCAGAGCCAGCTCGGTCGACCGTCCATCGCTCCCTACGCCGCCTCCAAGGGCGGGGTGCAGATGCTGACCAAGAACCTGTGCGCCGAGTGGGCACCGCTGGGCGTGCAGGTCAACGGCCTGTGCCCGGGCTACTTCGCCACCGAGCTGACCGAGGCGCTGGTGAACGATGCCGAGTTCAGCGGCTGGGTCGCCAGGCGCACCCCGGCCGGACGCTGGGGGGATGTGTCCGAGCTGGTCGGTGCGGCGGTGTTCCTGTCGTCGCAGGCCTCGAACTTCGTCAACGGCCATATGCTGTACGTCGATGGCGGCATGTCCGCCGTCGTCTGATTTCCGTCCGCCCGCGACCCTCGCGGGCACCGTCCCCCCAGGCCGATCGACGGCCGGCCACCGGAACCGAATTCATCATGTCGCAGACACTGTTGTTGATGGGCCCCCTGCTCACCGCCATCCAGGAAGAGCTGGAGCGCGAGCACGACGTGCACCGCCACTGGGAGGCAGACGATGCCGATGCACTGCTCGCATCCATCGCCGATCGCTGCACCGGCGTGGTCACCGATGGCGGACGCGGCTGCTCGAAGGCGGTGCTGGAACAGTTGCCGAATGCGCAGATCGTGTCGGTGTTCGGTGTCGGCGTCGATGCGGTGGACCTGGACCATTGCCGCGAACGCGGCATCCGGGTGACCAATACCCCGGATGTGCTGTCCGGCGACGTGGCGGACCTGGCCGTGGCGCTGGCACTCGGTGCCTGCCGAAAGGTGGTCGAGGGCGATGCGCTGGTGCGACGCGGTGACTGGGCTACCAAGGGCGGCCTGCCGTTGACCACCCGGATGTTCGGCAAGAAGGCCGGCATCTACGGCATGGGCAGCATCGGCTCGGCGTTGGCCGCGCGCCTGACAGGCTTCGAGATGGACATCGCCTACTGCAACCGCTCCGAGAAGGCCGACTCGGAACACCGCTTCGTTGCCTCGCTGACCGAGCTGGCGCGCGAGGTGGACTTCCTGTTCGTCACCGCCGCGGCCACCGAGGGCACGATCGGCTCGGTCACCAGCGATGTGCTGGACGCGCTCGGCCCAGACGGCTGGTTCATCAACGTCTCGCGCGGCACGCTGGTGGACGAGCCGGCCTTGCTGAAGGCGCTGCAGGACAAGCGCATCGCCGGGGCCGGCATCGACGTGTTCGACAAGGAGCCGATCGTGCCGGAAGGCTTCTACACGCTGGACAACGTCGTGCTGCAGCCGCACGCGGCCAGCGGCACCCACGAGACCCGTCTGGCGATGGGCCGGCTGGTGCTGGACAACGTGGCGGCGCACTTCGCGGGCAACGACCCCCTTACTCCGGTGGTCTGAGAATGAGCAAGAGCGAAAGCGCCAGCATGGCGAACCTGCCGGCGGGCGGCGGCGACATCGGCCTGATCGGGCTGGCCGTGATGGGCCAGAACCTGATCCTGAACCTGGCCGACCACGGCTATCACGTGGTCGCCTACAACCGCACCACGGCCACGATGCACGATTTCGTCGACCCCTTGCCCGAAGGCACGTCGATCAGCGGTGCCGAGACCATCGAGGAGCTGGTCGCCGGCCTGGCCAGCCCGAGAAAGATCATGCTGATGGTGCAGGCCGGGCGCGCGGTGGATGCGGTGATCGATGCGCTGGTACCGCTGCTGGAGGCCGGAGACGTGATCATCGACGGCGGCAACACGAACTTCCCGGACACCCAGCGGCGCGCCGATGCGCTGGGCGAGAAGGGGATTCTGTACGTCGGTACCGGTGTGTCGGGTGGCGAGGAAGGTGCGCGGCACGGACCGTCGCTGATGCCGGGCGGGCACCGTGACGCCTGGCCGCTGATCAAGGAGATGTTCCAGTCGATCGCCGCCAAGACCGATGCCGGCGATCCGTGCTGCGACTGGGTCGGTGACGGCGGTGCCGGACACTTCGTGAAGATGGTGCACAACGGCATCGAGTACGGCGACATGCAGCTGATCGCCGAGAGCTACGACTTCATGGGCAACCTGCTCGGCATGGACAACCGTGCCATGGCGAAGACGTTCGGCGACTGGGACCGGGGCGAGCTGGACAGCTACCTGATCGAGATCACCGCCGAGATCCTCGCGTTCGAGGACGAGGAAGGTCCGGTCATCGATCGCATCCTGGACAAGGCCGGCCAGAAGGGCACCGGCAAGTGGACCGGCATCACCGCGCTGCAACTGGGCGTGCCGCTGACGCTGATCGGCGAGGCGGTGTTCGCGCGCGCCCTGTCGGCGATGAAGGAGGAACGGGTGCGCGCCGAAGGCGTGCTGCACGGCCCGACCATCGCGCCGCTGGAACAGGACGGCAGCTGGGTCGAGGCGCTGGGCGAGGCCCTGTTCGCCGCCAAGATCGTCTCGTACGCACAGGGCTACATGCTGATGCGCGAGGCGGCCAGCGAATACGGCTGGTCGCTGAACTACGGCGGCATCGCGCAGATGTGGCGCGGCGGCTGCATCATCCGCTCCGCCTTCCTGGACCGCATCAAGGCCGCCTTCGACACCGATGCCGAGCTGCCCAACCTGCTGCTGGACGACTGGTTTCGCGCCCGCGTGCAGGCCGCCCAGGACGGCTGGCGGCGCACGCTGGCGGCAGGCCTCACGCACGGCCTGCCGATGCCGGCCACCTCGGCAGCACTCGCGTTCTACGACGGCTACCGTCGCGGGCGTCTGCCTGCGAACATGATCCAGGCGCAGCGCGACTATTTCGGCGCCCACACCTGGCAGCACATCGGCGGCAGCCCGGACTGGCACCACACCGACTGGATCGGCAGTGGTGGGCTGGTGTCCAGCAGCGCCTACGACGCCTGACCCTGTCGCCCGGGCCCCTTCGCCCGACCTTGCCGCCTGTTTCAGAGGAAGCCTCACATGCTGTTCGGTATCCCCCCCAACCTGCCCGCGGACCTGCTGCACGTGCTGGCCCGCCTCGGCCACGGCGACGATCTGGTGCTGGTCGATGCGAACTACCCGTTCCACAGCGATGCAGCCTTGACCCGCCACGGCCAGGCGATCGAGCTGCCCGGGCGCAACCTGCCGCAGGCGCTGACCGACATCCTGGCGCTGCTGCCGATCGACACCTTCGTGGACGACCCGCTGCTGGCGATGGCGGTTCCCGGCGATGATCCGCCGGTACCGAGCGTGCACGCCGAGATGGTCGAGGTGCTGAAGGGCGTGCCCGGCGCACCGTGGTCGCTCGGTACGCTGGAGCGCTTCGAATTCTACGAGCGTGCGAAACGTTCGGCGATCATCGTGCGCACGATGGAGAGACGGCCCTACGGCAACATCATCGTCAAGACCGGCGTGATCTCGCCGGAAGGGGAGCTGATGACGCCTGAGCGGGCGGCGGCGGCGGGTTGAGCTCAGCCCTTCGCCATGGCGCACAATATTTCAAAGAGGATCGACGCCGCCAGCCAGGCCGTCCCTCCTGATGCATCGAACGGTGGTGACACCTCCACCACGTCCGCACCGACGATGTTCACGCCCGTCAGCCCCCGCACCACCTGGAGCGCCTGGAACGAGTTCGGCCCGCCCACCTCCGGTGTGCCGGTACCCGGTGCGAACGTCGGGTCCACGAAGTCGATGTCGTAGGAGACGTAGGTCGGCTGCGTGCCGACGATCGCACGCGCTTCCTGCATGACCTGCTCCACACCGAGCGCGAAGAACTCCTCGATCGGGATCACGCGGATACCGTTCGCCTGTGCGAAGTCGCGATCCTCGCGATCGTAGGTGGTGCCGCGGATGCCGATCTGGACCACGCGATGCGGATCCAGCAACCCTTCCTCCACCGCGCGGCGGAACGGGGTGCCGTGGGTGTATCGCTGCCCGCCGAAATAATCCCTGAACAGATCGGTATGGCTGTCGAAGTGCACCATGCCCAGCGGTGCATCGGCGGCCAGCGCGCGCAGGATCGGCAGGGAGCACAGGTGATCGCCGCCGGCGGTCAACGGCCGGATGCCATGCCCCTTCATGCGCGCGATGAAAGCCTGCATGCGCTCCAGTCCGTCGGCGATGTCCACCGGGTTGGGAGGGATGTCCCCGAGGTCGGCGCAGTTCATCCGCTCGAACGGACGCACACCGCTGACACCGTGCTCGGCGCGGATCATCGTCGACAGGTCGCGCAGCTGGCGCGGTCCATGGCGCGCGCCCGGCCGGTTGGTGGTACCGGAGTCCCAGGGCGCACCGATCAACCCGACGTCCACGCTGGCGATGCGCGGATCGTCCAGCGGCACGTGCGGCAGGCGCATGAAGGTCGGGATGCCGGCGAAGCGCGGCAGGTCCATGCCGGACACCGGCGTGAAATCGATCGGTTGCATGACGCTCTCTCTGGTCGCTCCTTCTCTTGTTGCTCCGGGCGAAACCGTCGCGCTCAGCGCGCCTTGCCGATGCGGCCGATCAGGTTCAGCAGCACCTGCGCGGCCAGGATCGAGGTCACGCCGGCCGGATCGTGATCCGGCGACACCTCCACCAGATCGACCCCGACGATGCGCCCGCGCTTGGCCAGCCCAGCCAGCAGCTCCAGCACCTCGTAGTACAGGAAACCGCCGTGGCTCGGCGTGCCGGTGCCCGGCGCGATCGACGGGTCGAACCCGTCGATGTCGATGCTCAGGTAGTAGTCGACGCCTGCCGGAACCCGTGCCAGCGTCGCCTCGATGCCCAGCTTCCGGATCTGCCGCACCGACAGGATGTCCGAGCCCATCGCGCGTGCCGCCTCGTAACCCTCCTTCGCGGTGGAGGAGACGTTGCGGATGCCGAACTGGCTGAGTCCGGTGACATGCTCGCGCTCGGCCGCCCGGCGCATCGGGTTGCCGTGTCCATGGCGCACGCCGTGCCGCTCGTCCACGAAGTCCAGGTGCGCATCGATCTGCACCAGGTGCACCGGTCCGTGATCCTCGAAGGCGGCCACGCAAGGGATGTCGATCGAGTGATCGCCGCCGATGACGACCGGCAAGGCGCCTGCCGCCAGGATCCGGCGCACGCCGTGCTCGATGTTGGCGTGGCTCTGCACCGTGTCGGTGTGGATGATGTCGGCATCCCCCAGGTCGACGATGCGCACATCGTCCAGGTAGGTGGTGTCGTCTTCATGATCGTAGGCGCCGGCGTGCCCGAACGAGAACAGCGTGGACGCCTCGCGCACGCCGCGTGGCCCGAATCGCGCACCCGCACGCCATTGGGTACCGGCGTCGAACGGGGCACCGAGGATCGCGACGTCGGCATCGATCGCGTCCCAGCCGGCCACGTACGGGCTCTTGGCGAACGTGCAGATGCCGACGAACGGCAGGTCGAGCCGACCGTTGTCGTAACCGTGGGCCATGCTGATCTCCTGGTAATTCCTGAAATCATCGGGCAAGGGCACTGTACGACGTGCGACGAATCGCGTCAGCGCAGCACCAACGCCAGCACCACCGGCAGATAGACCACCGCCCCCAGGTGCGTCACCAGGATCAGGCCCGACACCGCGGTGCTGTCGCGTCCGTGCTTCTGGGCCAGCAGGAAGTGGAACACCGCCACCGGCATCACCGTCTGGATGACCAGCACGCCACGGGCCGCGCCTTCCAGGCCGAACAGCGCCGCCACCGAGAAGCCGACCCCCATCGCCAGCGCGGTGCGCACCGCCGCCCAGCGCAGGCTGGAGCCAAGATTCGCGGTGCGCATCGACGCCAGGCTGACCCCGAGCGTGATCAGCATGATCGGAATCACCAGCTGGCCGAGCAGCTGCAGCGTCTGCATCGCGAAGACCGGCTGCGGCCCGTCGGCCCATCGCCACACCATGGCCGCCACGATCGCCAGCAGGATCGGCGACCGGGCGAGCCTGCGGATGACGAGCCGTCCGGCATACACCGCCTCGCCGATGCTGAACAACAGCAGGCACTGCACGGCGAAGAAGCTGATGGCGTAGGCCAGCCCCTGTTCGCCGAACGCGAACAGGCACACCGGCAGGCCCAGGTTGCCGGTGTTGCCGACCACGTGCGCCACGCCCAGTCGCCAGTCGGCACCCGCACGCCTCAGCGCCAGGATGGCCACCGGCGCGAACACCAGATGCACCGCCAGGGCTGCCAGCGCCATGTTCCACAGCATCGCCGGCGGCATCGTGGCCGACACCAGGGTGTGGAACAGCAGCGCCGGCATGGCCAGGTTCAGCACCAGCGTGGTGACGAACGGCAGCGGAAAGGCCGGACCGCGGTGGTGCCACGCCAGACCGATCAGGGCCAGGAAGAAGCCGGGGGCCAGGATGCCGATGATCTGGGCCGCGAGCGCTGTCACCGGCTCAGTATACTGAGCGTACCCGCCCGCTCGCTCGATGACCGACGTACCGACCCTTGCCTCGTTCCCACATCGCGCTCGTGGTGCTCATCAACGCACTGTGGGGTTTCAACTTCATCGCCGGCCGCGAAGGCACGCTGGCGTTCGAGCCGCTGACCTTCATCACGCTGCGCTTCGCGATCGTGCTGGTGCTGCTGCTACCGTTCCTGAGACCCATTCCGGGCCGCACCCGCCAGGTGCTGGTCATCGGCCTGACCATGGGGGTGGGCCACTACGCCTTCATGTTCTACGGCATCTGGCTGGCCGGCAGCCTGTCATCGGTGGCGATCGCCTCGCAGATGACCGTGCCGTTCGCCACGCTGCTGGCGATCGTCTTCCTGGGCGAGCGCATTGGCTGGCCGCGTGCCCTGGCCATCGCCGCCAGCTTTGCAGGCGTGGTCGTGATCGCCGCCGTCCCGGCCGGCACCGGCGGGGCACATCATGTGACCGCGCTGCTGCTGACGCTGGTGGCCGCGGTGTCGATGGCCATCTCGACGATCCTGATGCGTCGCCTGGAGGGCGTACCGACGTTCACCCTGCAGGCCTGGATCGCGCTGGCGGCCACCCTGTCCTGCGGCCTGATCACGCTGATCATCGAGCAACCGCGCCTGTCGGATCTTGCACAGGTACCGCTGGCACACTGGTGGACGCCGTTCTATTCGGCGATCGGTGCCACGATCATCGGCCACGGCACGCTGTACTGGCTGCTGCAGCGGCATCAGGTCAATGCCGTCGCCCCGTTCATCACGCTCTCCACCCTGTTCGCGATCGGCTTCGGCACGCTGCTGCTGGACGACCCGCTCTCCGCGCGGCTGATCATCGGCGGGCTGCTGACGCTGGCCGGTGTCACGGTCATCGCGGTGCGCAACGCGCGGCAGGCCGGCGCGCCGTCAGTACCCCGCCCGGTACCGGGCCGGCTGGAGGATGCTCCCCCGTGACCCGGGCGGCGGGCTCAGAACACGTAGCGCGACAACGGCTTGCGGTTGGGCATCAGCCATTGCGCGGTGGGGGTATCGCGCTCGATGGCGGTCAGGTCGATGTTGCGACGCACCAGCGCGATCGGGTCGCGGGTGTTCAGCGAGCAGGAAGTCCACACGTGCACCGCCGGGTCCTCGTCGGACTCGCGCCGGTACGTGCTTTCGGTGAACTGCGCGAACTGCCACACCAGATCGGGAATGCAGGCCATCTTGCGAACCTGCTTGCGGTTCAGGTGCTCGGCAGGATCCACCACCTGCTGACTTCCATCCGGATGGACCACCACGAAGCGGGCACTGCCCCGCTTGGAACGCAGCTTCATGCGCCAGCTGAACCGGTGCCCGTCCTCGTTCCAGGCAACGTTGCCTTCACGCGCGTAGTGACGTAGCGGCACCGCCACCTGGGTCACCAGCCAGATCCCGATCACGGTCACGATCAATGCGCGCCCGGCGCTGGACGGCCAGCCTGAAGCGGATTTTCGATCCGCCACCTTCGAGACCGGTTCCTGCGATACCGGAGCGAGCGGACGGTTGATGAAGCGCCGCGGCCAGGAAGGATCGAACAGCAGCAGCGTCGCCCCGATGGTCATGAACGGAAAGATGCCGATGTTGAACACCAGCGCGTTGATGGCGTGAAACACCGCGTACACGCAGAACACCGGCAACCGCGTACGGTCGATCAGCAGCAGCGGCGCGCCGATCAGGTGCAGCGCGATGACCCCGTAGCTGGCCACCGCGATGCCTGGATCCTGCGTCAGCCACTGGAACAGCGGCGCCGCATCTTGCGCCTGAGCCGTCATCCACAGCCGCATCGGCTCCAGCTGCAGCCAGTCTCCGGTCAGTTTCACGAAACCGGCGTAGACCAGCACGATCTCCAGCTGGGCGGCCAGCCAGAACCGTCCCCAGTTCGGCACCCGATCCGCGGCCAGCGCCGGGCGCCGCCACGCATCCACCGACCACAGCGTGTGCGCCGGCACGAAGATCAGGATCACCGCGAACAGCCAGGCCAGATAGAAATGGTTCAGGTACAGCGCCTGATCGAGCAGGAAGTGATAGCCGAAGGTGGCCGCCATGACCACCGCCGACAGCCGGTAGAAGGCACCTAGCATGACGCCGATCGCCGACAGCCCCATCAGCGCGAACAGCCCTTCCAGCCACGCACCGGGCGGTAGCACCACCCACTCGAAGTGGTGGTACTTGAACAGCAGGTCGGGTGCCCGGTACATCGTGTCCAGGTCGAGGAACACGCCGTAGTTGACCGCCTCGAACAGGATCAGCGCGCCGAACATCATTCGGAACACCGCCAGCGAGGCGGCGTCCACCGGGCGGAACAACAGGGACTGGATCAGGGATCGCACGGCGCTGGAGATCGGTTGGACATGACGGCAGGTGCAACGGTACCGCCAACTCAAGCCCGCCGTCGATCGTGTCGCTAACCTGCCCGAGACGCGCGTCGCTCCGGTACCGGTGAGGCGGTCGCTCTCGCGCGATCCTGACGGGCGGACCTGTTCTGAAGATGAAGGCGATTCTGGCACGCGATGGCATCCCGACCACGACGAGCGGCAACGCGTGGTCCGCACCCCGGATCGGCCGGGCGCCACGGCTGCCGGCTACCCTGCTCGGCGCTTGCCTGGCGCTGCCGATGGCGGCTCCGGCGGACGATCTCGACGTGTACCGGGCGGCGCTGGAGGCACAGAAACGTCCGAACGTGCTGTTCGTGCTCGACTACTCGGGCAGCATGGGCCGAGATCTGGCCGGCAACGAGGCGGCCACCAGCGGGCAACCGGCCCGCATCGACATACTGAAGCGGGCGGTCAGGACCGTCATCAACGACAACTTGGACGTGGCGAACTTCGGCATCGGTTCGTTGTACAAGACCGACGCGTCGGGTGTGCGCTGGCCGACGGTGCCGGCGCGCGACGAGGCGAACACGCTCGATCCGGATATTCCGGCGGGCATCACCAACCGGGACGTGATCTTCGCCGAGCTGGATCGCCTGCCGGCCAGCGGGGGGACCGCCACCGTCCACGCGCTGGCCGAGGCATCGGCGTATTTCCGGGGTGAGCAGGTGAACGAGGTGCCCGGCAGGACAGCCGATACCTGGGATGCGTCGACATCGCGCTACGCGCGCGGCGATGCTCGCGCCGCGCTGCCGGCAAGTTTCACCGGCGAGGGCTCCGCCGCACGATACGCCACGCCGGTGCAGACCTGCCAGGCCAATGCGGTGATCCTGGTCTCGGACGGGCAACCGACCGTGCTGCGCGACGACGACCGGGTGCGCGACGCGCTAGGCGGTGCACCGCCCGGCAGCTGCGAGGAGCTGAGCGGCTCGATCTTCGCTCCCGGCACGGACTCCAGCAAGGGCAACTGCGGTCCCGAGATCGCCCGTCGACTGGCCACGCCGGGCAGCATTCCCGGGCACCCCAAGGCGGTGGTCAGCACCTACACGATCGGTTTCGCCATCGGCGGCGAAGGCTCGGACTACCTGCAGAAGGTTGCCGCAGCCGGAGGAGGCAGCACCGCACGGGCCGACGACCTGGACACGCTGACCACCGCCCTGGGTACGCTGCTGGGACAGATCGCGGCCAGCAACCAGTCGTTCGCGGCAGTGAGCGTGGATGTCGACCGAGCCAGTTTCTCGCACCGCGAACGCGCCTACTTCAATCTGTTCGAGCCTTCCCGTTCGAACGCGTGGCGGGGCAACCTGAAGGGCTACTTCCTGACCACCGACGGCCTTCGAAGCCTGGACGGCACGCCGGCCACCACCACGCGCGACGGGCGACAAGTGTTCAAGGAGACGGCGCAGAGCTTCTGGTCGAAGGATCTCGACGGTGACGAAGTCCTGGCCGGCGGTGCGTCGGAAGGGCTCGGGATCGCGCGCAACCTCTACACCTACCTGGGACCGCGTGCCTCGGGCACGCCGATCGACCTGGCGGGCGATCCGGTTCACGCGCTGGCATCGAGCAACGCCGCACTCGGCGCGGCCGGGCTCGGCCTGCCGGGCGACGCCACGGCGCGCAGCGCGTTGATCGATGCGTTGCACGCGGCCCCGCTGGGTGACCCGTTGCACACGCAGGCCGTCGGCCTGGACTATCCGGGTCGCCAGGTCATGTTCACGATGACCAACCAGGGATTCATCCACGCCTTCGATGCCACCCGTCCGGTCGGCACGGCCGCCACCGGCAGCACCGATACCGGCGGCGGCGAAGAGTTGTGGGCCTTCATGCCCGGACGACTGCTGGCGAACCTGCCGAAGCAGTTCCCGGGCGCGACGGACGGGGATCACGTGTACGGACTGGATGGCGGCATCACGCGCTGGCACGACGATGACGATCGTGACGGGCTGGTCGATCCGGGCGAGCGCATGCTGCTGGTGTTCGGCATGCGCCGCGGCGGCACCAGCTACTACGCCCTGGATGTGAGCGACCCGCTGGAGCCGAAACTGGTGTGGGAAATCGACCCCGCGGTGGCAGGCTTCGAACGGCTCGGCGAGAGCTGGTCGACACCGGCGCTGGTCAGCGCGGCCAGCAGCGCGACCACCGAGGGTCGCGAGCGCTTCCTGGTGTTCGGCGGCGGCTACGATGCGGCCACGCTGGACGAGCGAAACGAGCCCACCGCCTCGCGCGGCAACGCGCTCTACGTGGTCGATGCGCGCGGTCGCCTGGCGTGGTCGACCGACGGTCGTGATCAGGCGGCGATGCGCTACGCGATGCCATCGGATCCCACCGTCATCGACAGTGACGGGGACGGCCTGGCCGATCGGCTGTACATCGGCGACCTGGGAGGACAGGTCTGGCGTGTGGACTTCGACGACATGCGCAACGCGGCCGAGTTTCGTACCACCCGGCTGGCGATGCTCGCCGACGGCTCGCACCAGCCGTTCTTCTACCCGCCCAGCGTGTCTTATCACCGGGGCGAAGGGGACGAGTTCCTGTCAGTGACGCTCGGCTCGGGCAACCGACCCGATCCGATGCGACGCGACAGCGACAACGCGTTCTTCATGCTGCGCGATGTGGACGTGAAGCGCGGCCCACCGGCCAGCGCGACCACCACCATCCAGGCCTACGATCTCTACGATGCCACCGAGAACGCGCGCGGCAGCACCGACGAGAGGACCGCCACCCGGGCCGCCACCCGCCTGGCGGCAGCGCGCGGCTGGCGCATCGATCTGCGCCCGGGGGAGAAGGCATTATCGGCACCGCTCGGGTTCGAGGGGCGGTTGCTGGCCACCACCTTCGAGCCCGGTGGCACCATCGCGCCGGGTGCCTGCAGTCCGGAACCGATCGGGCGCTACTACCAGATGGACATCCGGACCGGTCAACCGTTGTCGGCCGATGGCACGCCGGTCAGCGATCCGGGCGCACGCATGAACCGGTTGATCAACACCGGGGGCATTCCCAGCAGCCCGATGGTGATGTTCCCCAAGGGGGCGGCCAGCGTGGCCGTCATGGTGGACAAGCAGACGGTCGGCACCCTGGCGCAGGGACTGTCGCGCGTCTTCTGGCACGCCCGCTGATTCGCCGATCCGCCATCGCTTCCTGGACCGGCACGCGCTTGCACCGCTGGTCCGCCGTGACATCGACCTGCCCGGAGAACACGTGATCATGGACTTCAACGCGCTGCTGAAACGGCTGGTGGACTTCGACGGCTCGGACCTGTACCTGGCCACCGGTGCACCGCCCAGTGCCAAGTTCGCCGGTGAACTGACCGCGCTGTCCGACACTCCGCTGGTGCACGGGCAGATCGCCGACATCGCCAGCTCGATCATGACCCCCGACCAGCGCGAGGAGTTCGAGCGCGAGCTGGAGATGAACCTGGCCATATCGCCCGAGGGCGTGGGACGGTTCCGGATAAACATCTTTCGCCAGCGCAACGAGGTCTCGATCGTTGCGCGAAACATCCAGACCGAGATCCCGCGGTTCGACGACCTGGGCCTTCCGGAGATCCTGAAGGAGGTGATCCAGTCCAAGAACGGGCTGGTGCTGTTCGTCGGCGGCACCGGTTCCGGCAAGTCCACCTCGCTGGCCGCGCTGATCGATCATCGCAATACCTGGAAGGGCGGCCACATCGTCACCATCGAGGACCCGGTCGAATACGTGCACCCGCACAAGAAGTGCATCGTCAACCAGCGCGAAGTGGGCGTGGACACCAACAGCTTCCACGCAGCGCTCAAGAACACGCTGCGCCAGGCGCCGGACGTGATCCTGATCGGCGAGATACGCGACAAGGAGACGATGGAGCACGCGGTCGCGTTCGCCGAGACCGGGCACCTGGCGATCTCGACGCTGCACGCCAACAACGCCAACCAGGCGCTGGACCGGATCATCAATTTCTTTCCTTCCGAGAACAAGGCGCAGCTGCTGAACGATCTGGGCAACAACATCCGCGCGATCGTCTCGCAGCGGCTGGTACCCACCGTGGACGGCAAGCGTTGCGCAGCGATCGAGATTCTGCTCGGCTCGCACACCATCAAGCAGATGATCGCCAAGGATCAGCTGATGGACATCAAGGAGGCGATGCTGAAATCCGAGAACATGGGCATGAAGACCTTCGACAGCGCCCTTTTCGACCTGGCCAAGGCGGGACGCATCACACGCGAGGAAGCGTTGAAGAATGCGGATTCCGCCAACAACCTGCGGCTGCGCTTCAAGCTGTCGGGCGGGCGAGCGGAGGAAGAGGAGGCGAGCGAGCTGATGATGCGCGGACAGATGCCCAGCCAGGTGGCGGCCGAGAAGGCGGCGGCCGAGGCGAAGCGTGCGAAGAGCGAGGCGGAAAGCGAGAAAGGGGATGCCGACGGGGCAAAGCTTTCGGCGGCTGCCGCCATGAAGCAGGCCAGGGTCACCAAGATCGACAGCGATGCTCCGGTAGCCCAGGGCGATGCGGTCGCCGCTCCCGGACCGGCAGCCGCCGCCTTCGAGCTGTCGCTGGAGCCTGCGAGCGAGCCGGAGCCGGAACCGGGTGACGAGGATGAGGAGGGGTTCGGAATGGGGCGGGTCGGCTGATACCTATCGCCGACCGCTGGCTATGCATGCAGCGGTCGGTGCGAGCGGGTATGCTCGGCCGCGTACCCATCTCGCAACCTCGTCATGGCGCAGGACCGCCGGCCGTTTCGCTTCGTCCACACCGCTGACCTGCATCTGGATTCGCCGCTGGAGCTGCGTCAGGACGCGGCCGGTGAACGGCTGGACGGTGCCACACGGCGTGCGCTGTCCCGTCTGGTGGATTTGTGCATCGAGGAGAGCGTCGATGCGCTGCTGATCGCCGGCGATCTCTACGACGGCGACAGGCACAGCGCCATGACCTCGGCCTGCCTGTCGCTGGAAATGCGGCGACTGCGCGGTGCCGGCATTCGCGTGTTCATCATCCGCGGCAACCACGATGCCGCCTCGAGCCTGACCAGGACGCTCGACCTGCCGGACAACGTGCACGTGTTCGACGGACGCGGCAAACCGGTTGCATTCGAAGGGCACGACGTGATGCTGCACGGCATCAGCTTCAACCAGCGGCACGTGCACGGGTCCCTGCTCGACAAGTACAGGGAGCCGGTTTCCGGATGCTGGAACGTCGGATTGATGCATACCAGCCTGGACGGCCCTTCGGAGCACGATCCCTATGCACCCTGCTCGCTCGCCTCGCTGCGCACGCACGGCTTCGACTACTGGGCGCTCGGCCACATCCACCGCCGTTGCGTGCACAGCACGGAACCCGCTGTCGTCATGCCGGGCATACCACAAGGGCGGCACATCAACGAGTCCGGGGCGTGTTCCGTCACGCTGGTGACGCTGCAGGAGGGCTCGAAGGCGCTGCTCGAGCAGCGAGCGGTACGCGTGGCGACCTTCGAGCGCCTGGACGTCGATGTGGACGGCGCAGCCGATCGAACCGACGTGCTCGATCGGCTGGACACGGCACTTCGCACACGTTGCAGCGAGCGTTCGGGCGAGAACGACGACACCCGCCTGATCGTTCGGCCCCGGTTGCACGGCTGCACGGATGCCGCCTTCACTCTCGAGGATGCGCCCGAGCGCTTGCTGGAAGAGGCGCACGGCCTGGCGCAACGCCACGATGACATCTTCATCGACAAGCTCGAACTCGACGTGCGGACCGCCCGGGACGTGTCGCCATCCGATGCGGATGCCCTGCCGCTCGATGAACTGTTCGCGGCCGACGTCCTGACGGGTGCCAGCGCCACCGCCTACATGGACCGCGAATGGGATCAGCTTCGAAAGTTGCTTCCCGCCGCGTATCACGGCCTGCTGGGCGAGACGGCCGAGGAGCGCGCCACGCTGCAACGCACCCTGCTCGCCGACGGGGTGCGCCGGGTGCGCGCCCGCCTGTGCCGGGACGCCGTCGATGCGGATCGATAGGCTGTCGCTGGTTCGCTACGGACACTTCCACGACCACACGATCGACTTCGGGCCAAGCGCCGAAGGCATCGACCTGCACATCGTCTACGGCGACAACGAGGCGGGCAAGTCCACCTCCTACCATGCGCTTCTGGACCTGCTGTTCGGCATCAAGTCGAAGTCGCCACCCTACGCATTCCGCTACGCGCGCAAGGAACTGCGCGTCGATGCCACGCTGAGCGGGCCCGGGCACACGCTCGCGCTGACGCGTACCGGCAAGGGGCTCCTGGACGAGCACGGCGCGCTGCTCGACGAGATGGTGCTGGGGCCTTGGTTGCAGTCCCTGGACCGGCAGCAGTACAGCGCGATGTTCTCGATGGACGAGGACAGCCTGGAGCAGGGGGGCCGGGACATCATCGCCAGCAAGGGCAATTTGGGGCAGACACTGTTCGCCGCCGGTTCCGGCCTGGGCGACCTGCACGCCCGGCTGCAGACCCTGCTCGACGAGCGGGCAGGCTACTACCTGGGTCCCGGCAAGCGTACCGACTGGCCGTTGTTCCGACAGCTCGCCCGCGTCAAGGAACTTGGCGAGGATCTGAAGCGGCTGGACGTACGCGCGGACGCCTGGCAGCGGCTCAAGCAGGATGTGAAGACGTGCGACGAGGCCTTCGTCAAGGCTGACGAGGCGTGCAAGCGGGCGGTCGAACAGGGGCATCGACTGGAGCGCTCGATCGGCTGGCAGCAGCGCGCCGTCGCCCTGCTGGGCGAAGAGCGGGACCTGCAGGCCTTGCCGACCCTGCCGGCCGTCGAGCCGCACTGGTGGGAAGATCTGGACGATGTCGTGACGCGCGCGCGCTGCGCTGGCGAGAAGCGGGAGCAGTTGCAGCGGACGCTCGGGGAGCTGGACAAGACGCTTGCCGAACCTCGTTCGAGCGATGACCTGCTCGATGCGGCCGACACCGTCCAGGCACTGCGCACCCAGGCCGTCGCGTTGTCGACCGAAGGCCGGCGGCTCGACGGGCAACGTGCCGAACGGGACGCGGCCGAGATGGAGGCAGCGGCACTGTCCCTGCAGCTGGACATCCCGACATCGGCTGGCGATACCGCCGCCGCCAGCATGGCCGATCCGTTGCTGGATGCCGAGAGACGCAACCGTTGCCGCAGCCTGCTGCAAGCTCGTGGTGCCCTGGTGGAAGCCGAACGTCAGGCGCTCGCCGAGTCCGAGGCCGCCGCCCGGCAGCTTGCCGCTCTCGACGAACCGCCGGACGCCGAACCACCCGACCCATGTGCCCTGGAACGCGCGGTCCGGGATATCGAATCCGATGATCGGCTGCGCGCGCCCACCGAGCTGCAGCAGCTGCGTCACGACGCCATGGACACGCTGGAGCACGACCTGGCACGTCTGGCACCCTGGCGCGGCGACACCGATGCACTGGCCGACATCGATGCGCCACGACCCTCCGATCTGAAACGGCTCGCGGACCGCCGCGCCGACGTGCTGCGAGAACACGAACGCGACACGCGGGCGGTGGAGGAGCTGTGCAAGGAGATCGCGGACCTGTCGCACGACCTGGCCGATCGACCGGAAGTGCCGGACGATCGGCACCGCGACGAGGTGCTGCACGAACAGTGGGTTCGCTGGGCGACGCACCGCGATGCGCTGGCAGCCTGCGCTCCTGCAGAACGGTTGCTCGACACCGCCGGACGATTCGAGACGACGCTGCGCGAGGCCGAGCGGCTGGCCCTGCGCCGCGATGCGGAGCGTGAAGCGCGTGCGGCCCAGCGCATCGGACGTCAGCGGCTCGAAGGTCTGCGCAAGCGGCACGCCCGGAGCGCGTCATCGTGTGCTGGCAGCCAGCAACGGCTGGGCGATCAGGACGCGGCGATCGATACGGTCGCTGTGCATCTCGGCCTGCCTACCGGTAGCACCGTGGACGAACTGCTCGCCTGGCTCGAGCGACGTGACACGGCCCTGAAGAGCGCAAGAACGCTTGCCGGGCACGAACGGCGCATGGCCGAACGGGTCACGGCGCGCAGCGAACAAGGTGCTCGCCTGGTCGGTCTGCTGCAGGCGTGCGGTGCCGAGCGCGATACCGACGAGCACGCCTCGCTGGAACATCGACTCGCGCAGGCTCGCGAACGGATCGCCCTGCTGCAGGCGTCGCGGAGCGCCTGGAGCGAGTCCCGACGGGTGCGGGGGGAGGCCGGCAGCAATGTCCGGGATCGCGATCGGGCGCTCGTGACCGCGAGACGTGCCCTGGCGGACTGGCAGGCGGACTGGCAGGCGGTGACGCAAGGCACGGCGCTGGCCGAGCGCGCGGTCGACGACGCGGAGCAACGGCTGGGCCGGCTCGAGCGGCTGGCGCAAGCATCGCGTGTCCGCCACCGGCACGATAGCGAGGTGCAGCGGCACGAGACCGAGCGGCAACAGCACCGTGCGACGATCGAGACGCTCGGTACACGTCTGGCACCGTTCATCGACACGACGCGCAGCGATACGCTGGCAGCGCTGCACGCCGCCCTGGAATCGGCACGGGCGGATGCGAAGCGGCACGAGGAGGCGAACGAGGCTCGCGCTCGTGCCATCGAGGCACTGAAGAGCCTGGAGCACGAGCACGGCACGGTGCTGCACGAGACCGAACGACGCTGCCGGCTGCTGGACGTCGATTCGCTCGATGCGATGGCGTCGTGCGTGCGCACCCACCGGGAGCGCACGCAACTGCGCGCCCGGCTGGATCGGGAGAGCGCGGCGTTGCTCGTCGAGGCGAGCGATACGCAGGGGACGACCACGACGATCGCGGCACTGGCGGCGGCCGACCCTTCCGCCCTGCTCGCCGAGCAGGATCGGCTACGCGCGCTGGTCAGCGAGAGCGGGAAGGCGCGCGATGACGCCCGGGATGCCCTGAGTTCGGCTCGAGGCGCCGTGAACTCGATCGGTGCGGACAACGCGGTCGCCCTGCTCGAAGAGCGACGAGGCAGCTTGTTGCTGGACATTCGAGAATCGGTGCACGCCGCACTGGCGGTGCGGCTCGGTGTCGCAGCGGCGCACGAGGGGATGCGCCGCTGGCGCAGCACGCATCGCAGCGACATGCTGAGCGATGCCAGCGACACCTTCGCACGTCTGACCGATGGGCACTTCAGAGCCCTGGTCGCCGAACCGGCCGCCGGTGGCGAGGACCACCTGTACGCGGTCGCCGCCGACGGGAGCATGAAGCTGTCGGACCAGTTGTCCAAGGGCACCCGGTTCCAGCTGTATCTCGCCCTGCGGGTGGCGGCGCACCGTCGCTGGTGCCGCCAGCACGCACCGCCGCCCTTCGTCGCCGATGACGTGCTCGAGACCTTCGACGACACGCGCACCGCTTCCACCTTCGAAGCCTTCGCGGAAATGGCCCGTCACGGTCAGGTGATCTACCTGACGCACCACCGGCACGTGGTCGACATCGCCCGGGCTGCCTCGAAGGGCATGGTCCGGGTTCACGAGCTGCCAGCGCGCCGGTGAGCGCGATCGAGCTGTCAAGGCGTGCCAGCGTGGACCGCGTGCAGGTGCACCGGCTGGATCCGCCATCGCGTCCGGCTGCCCACGCGTGAGCCGATCGCGGACCGCTCGGTCCGAGCCGATCCACGGCGCGGGAACACGACGCCGCTCAAAGGGCTGCCAGCCGCTCGGACAGCTCGCGCATCCCGACCACCTCCACACCGTCGCCCAGCGGGTATCGATCCTCGCCGGCGTGAACCACCCAGGTTCGATCGGGGGCCAGGGCGGCACGCGCTTCGTGAAAGCCCCTCGTCAGCGAGACGGCAAGCGCTCGCTTGATCTCGATGGCCCAGCGCCCGTGCCGACCGGGCAACTCGAGCACCAGGTCGATCTCGGCCCCGTCCGCGGTCCGGTAAAAACGTGCCCGCGTACCGTCGGGTGCCGAGGCGATCAGGTTCTCGATCACGTGCCCTTCCCAACTCGCACCGATCACGGGGTGACCGGCCAGATCGTCGTCGCTCTCGATACCGAGCAGGGCGTGCACCAGACCGCTGTCGCGCAGGTACAGCTTCGGCGACTTGACCAGTCGCTTGCGCGCATTGGTCGCGAACGGCACGAGCCGGCGCACGAGCAGCAGGTCGACCATCAGGGCGAGATAGCGGTTGATGGTCGGAACGCTGACCAGCAGGCCCCTGGCCAGTGTCGATGCGTTGGAGAGCTGTCCCTGCGAGTGCGCCAGCATCGTCCACAGACGTTGCAGGGTCTCGGCGGGGATCGACCAGCCGAGCTGCGGGATCTCGCGCTCGACATAGCTGCGGACGAAACTGCGACGAAAGGCGAGACTGTCGCGATCGCTGGCCGCCAGGTAGCTGTCCGGCAATCCGCCGCGCAGCCAGAGTCGGTCGGCCTGGCCATCGATCGCGTCGTCGACCGCACCATCGACCCCTGTCTCGATCGCGGTCAACCCGGTCAGCTCGACGTACTCGATGCGACCCGCCAGGCTCTCGCCCGATTGGCGCAGCAGGTCCATCGATGCCGAGCCGAGCATCAGGAACCGACCGTGACGCCGCCCGCGCCGCCGGCCACGATCGATCAGGCCGCGCAGCTCGGAAAACAGGTCCGGTACCCGGTGGATCTCGTCCAGCACCACCAGCCGATCTTCCCGGGGTTCGAGAAACAGGCGCGGGTCGCTCAGCTTGTCTCGATCGGCTGCCGACTCCAGGTCGAGATAGACCGAGGGCCGTGTCTCGGCGATGCCCAGCGCAAGCGTCGTCTTGCCGACCTGACGCGGACCGATCAGCACGACGGCCGCCTGACGCGACAAGGCATCGAGTACCCGTTGTTCCGCTGATCGCTGAATCATCCCCGCAATCTTAATAGTTCATATTAAATTTGCGGGAATAATGGGCGGGCATGTTCACGTCGAGGAACCCCATGAGCGCACCGCTCCACATCGACAACGTCACCGCCCGGCGACTCTGGCTCGAACGGCATGCACTGCTCGATGCCCCTCCGACCGGCACGCCGCTGGCAAGGGCCGAACGCACCGTCGAGCAGCTCGGCATGGTGCAGCTCGACCCGATCCGCACCGTCGCCCGCGCGCACGATCACATCCTGTGGACACGCGCCGCCACCTGCCGACCGCCGGTGTTCGAGCGTCTGATCACCGAGCGACAGGTGTTCGAGCACTTCAGCCACGACGCCTGCATCCTGCCGATGAGCTACTGGCCGGTGTGGCGCCGCCAGTTCGCACGTCGCGCGGCAAGCTACGAGCGCACCGTGTTCGGACGCTCCCTGCCGGCCACCTCCGCGATCGATGCGATCCTTGCGCGCATCGAGACGGAAGGGCCGCTGTCCTCGCGCGATTTCCAGGGGCGGGCCGATCGGCGGCTGCACGCCTGGATGAAGCCTGCCCACAAGCTCGCGCTCGACTGGCTGTGGCTGTCTGGCCGGCTGGCGGTCGCCGACCGGCGCGGGTTCGCCAAGCGCTACGAGCTGGTCGAACGGGTCGTGCCCGAAGCGGTGCGTGCGGTGCGGCTCGACGACGAGGCGTGCATCGACCGCCTGCACCGCGATGCGCTGGAGCGCATGGGCGTGGCGAACGCCGGCGAACTCAAGCGCTTCTGGGATGCCTGCTCGACCGAGGAGACGCGTCGCTGGATCGACGGGCATCGGGGCGCGCTGATCGAGGTCGACGTGCAGGGCCACGACGGTTCCGTGCAGCGTGCCTGGACGTGGCCGGACATCGAGGCGCGCCTGGCCGCCCTGCCCGATCCGGGCCGGCGGGTGCGGATCCTCAACCCGTTCGACCCGGCGGTGCGCGATCGCCGTCGGGTCGAGCGGCTGTTCGGGTTCCGCTACACGATCGAGATCTACGTGCCGGCCGCGAAGCGCCGCTACGGCTACTACGTGTACCCGGTGCTGGAGGGGGACCGGCTGATCGGGCGTTGCGAGGTGGTGCGCGAGCGCGCGCCCGAGCGGTTGCGGCTGCAGGCGTTCTGGCCCGAGCCGGACGTGCGGCTCGGCAAGGAGCGCAGGCTGCGCATCGTTGCCGAGTTGCAGCGGTTCGCACGGCTGGCGGGAGTGACGGATGTCGACGCTCGGGCGCTGCTCGTGTCCTGAATCCGAGCGGGATGGCGCACGACCGATCTCGTGGAACGCTTGCTGGAATCCCGACCCGCTCGCCCGCCTGAAACAGGCGTGGCGCCACGTGCCGGGATGCGACACCCTGCACGGATGCGCCCCTTCGCCCCCCTGTCGACCGTCATCCTCCTGTGGCTGGCAGGCCTGTGCGCCGCGGCCCAGTACGCCAAGATCAGCGTCATCCTGCCCGAACTCGCCATCGCCTACCCCGACGCGGGCAGCGCACTCGGCCTGCTCGTCTCGGCGGTCAGCATCGTCGGTGTGCTGTTCGGTCTGATCGCCGGACTGCTCGGTCTTCGCATCGGGCTGCAACGGTTGCTGATCGGCGGCCTGGCGCTCGGTGCGCTGGTATCGCTGCTGCAGGCCACGTTGCCGCCATTGCCCCTGCTGCTGGCCAGCCGCGTGCTCGAAGGGGCGTCGCACCTGGCCATCGTGGTGGCCGCACCGACGTTGATCGCCACCCTCGCCACGCAGCCGATGCGCGGCGCGGCGATGACGCTGTGGGGCACCTTCTTCGGCGTCTCCTTTGCCCTGACCGCCTGGTTCGGCCTGCCGCTGGTGGCATCGCGCGGGCCGGAAGCCCTGCTGATGGTCCATGCCGGCGTGACGAGCGTCATCCTGCTGCTTCTCGCGATCGTGCTGCCGGACCCACCCCCTGGAGATTGCGATTCGGTAGAAGGGCGCGAACCGGGCGGGCACGATCGCCACGCCCTTCCATCGGATGGCGCGACGACATTCTCGCCACGTGGATTGCTCGCTCGGCACATGCGGACGTGGCGCTCGCCGTTCGTCGCCGCACCCGCGGTGCTGTGGCTGTTCTACACGCTCACCTTCGTGGCGTTGCTGGCCGTGCTGCCCGGACTCGTCGCTGTCGAGGAGCGGGCCTTCGCCGCCACCGCCATGCCGCTGGCCAGCATCGTCTGCTCGTTGACGATCGGCGTGCCGCTGCTGCGCCGGCTGAGTGCCGTGCAGGTCGTGGGCACCGGCTTCTCGCTGTCGATCCTGGCAGCGCTGGTGCTGGCGACGGTGTCACCCGGTACCTGGGCGGGCATCGCGCTGTTCGGGGCGCTCGGTCTGGTGCAGGGGGCCAGCTTCGCCTCGGTGCCTGAACTGAATCCGACGCCTGCCGACCAGACCCTGGCCAACGGAGCGCTGACCCAGGCCGGCAATCTGGGCAATGCCATCGGCACGCCGCTGCTCGTGGCGGTTCACGCCGGACGCGGCGTCGGTGCGATGATGCTGGTGGTCGTGGCCTGCTATGTCGCTGCACTGGCAGCCTCTGCGCTGCTGGCCGCACGCCGCCGCAGGCTCGGGCCCATCTCACCCTGAACGACCGGCACGGCCCTCTCGATCCACCGGTGCCGGCGCTTTCAGGGTGCGATCGAAGAACGCTCAGCCGAACTGCCGCACCGCCAATGCAGCGACCACGGCGACGGCGGCCGACAGCACCGTGCCCCAGGCCAGATCGACGAAGGAAAGCGTCGTGGGCCAGCCCCGTATCACCGACAGCGAGGTCATGTTGTAGGTACCGTAGGCCAGGAAACCGACCACCGCGCCGTACAGCGCCACGTTGCCCAGCGGCAGCTCGGGCGAGCCCGGTCGCACCGCCAGGAACACCAGCCCGGCCGCGTAGCAGAGGTAGAAGCCGGCGGCCGGTACGACGCTCGGGCTGGGACGCAGCAGCTCGCCCATCTGCTGCACGTAGAACGATTTCGCGATCACGCCGAGCCAGAGGCCGTCCAGCAGCAGGAAGGCGATCGTGGCGGCGAGCCAAGCGATGAAGAAGGTCATGGGTGTGGCACTGGCCGATGGCGGGAAGCGATCGGCATCATCGCTCAGCGCTTCGTCGCTGCAGTGGCATGTCGCAAGAATGGGTGCTTCACCGGCGGTCCGGCGGTACGTGCGGGCTACCCACGCAAGGACGCCAGCAGGGCATCGGTCGCCGTATCCGGCGGAAACACCGGGTAATCGCAACGACCGATCACGCCGTCGTCCACCACCAGCGTCAAGCGTCGGATCAGCGTCAGACCATCGGCCTGGAAGGTGGGCAGACGAAGTGCGCTCGACCAGGCAAGGTCGGCGTCCGACAGCAGCCGATACGGCAGGTGCAGGCGTTCGGTGGCCTCGCGCTGTTCCTCGCTGCTCTGCGTGCTCAGCCCGAAGATCGCGATGTCCAGTGCGGCGAACTCGGCGTGCAGGTCCCGGAACCGGCACGACTGCGGCGTGCAACCGCGGGCACCCGGGATGTCGTCCCATCCTGCCGGCAGGGCCTGCCCCGGGACGCCGGTGCGCGGGTAGACGAATACCACGGTGCGACCGGAACGTGCACTCAGGTCCACGAGCGAGCCGTCGCAGGCTGACAGTGCGAGGGCGGGCAACGGTTGGCCCGGCAGCTGATCGCAAGCACCGTCGTCGACGGGTGCGGGCAGCTCGTCGGGCAGCAGGTTCGTGTTCGTCATCGGTCGCTAGCAGCGTGAAATCAGGGGAAAAAAGGGGGATGCAAGGCCCCGAGGGCGATCGATTCGGACGCTCTTCTCTTTCGGATCAATGGCTTGCCATGGTCCGACCCCATCTTCAGATGGCGAGGTATTCGTGGCGCAACGCTTCGTCGTCGAGCACTTCCTGGGCGGTGCCGGAGTAGGCGATCTCGCCGGTGTCCAGGATCAAGGCGGTGTCGGCAAGTTTCAGCGCGGCCACGGCGTTCTGCTCGACCAGGATGGTGGTGATGCCGTCGGCCTTGACCTCGCGCAACGCGCGCTCGATGTCGTGGCGCACCACGGGCGCAAGCCCTTCGTAGGGTTCGTCCAGCAGCAGCAGCTTGATATTTCTCGCCAGCGCGCGGGCGATGGCCAGCATCTGCTGCTCGCCACCGGACAGTGTCGTGCCTTCCTGTTTCGCACGCTCCTGGAGCCGGGGAAACAGCGAATAGATGCGCTCGTAGCTCCAGCCCAGTTCCCCCTCGATGCGCGCCAGCTGGATGTTCTCCTCAACGCTCAGGCCCTGGATGATGCGCCGGTCCTCGGGCACCAGCTGCACGCCGGCCAGCGCCGCCTGGTAGTCCTGCATCTCGTGCAGCGCCTCGCCCTCCAGCCAGACCTCGCCGCTTCGAACTTCCGGATTGGCAGCGCGCGCGATGGCGCGCAGCAAGGAGGTCTTGCCGGCACCGTTGCGCCCGAGCAGCGCCATGATCTCGCCTTCGCTGACGGTGAACGAGACGTTCTGGACGATGTAGCTGTCGCCGTAGTACGCCTCCAGGTGGCTGACACCGAAGTAGGCGCCTGTCGCGGGCATGCTCATCCGACTTGCTCCTCGCCCAGGTAGGCTTCCTTCACGCGCGGATCGTTCTTGACCTGCTCGGGCGTGCCCTGGCAGATGATGCGTCCTCCCGCGAGCACCGTGATGCGGTCGGCCAGGCTGAACACCACGTGCATGTCGTGCTCGATGATCACCTTGGTCATGCCACGCGCCTTTATCTTCTTCAGAAGCTCGATCGTGGCGTTGGTATCGTGCCGCGCCATACCGGCGGTCGGCTCGTCCAGCAGCAGCAGGCGGGGCTCCTGGGCAAGCCCCATGGCCAGCTCCAGGCGCCGCTTGTCGCCGCGCGACAGGCTGGTGGCCAACGTGTCGAACATCGTGCCGAGCCCCAGGTCGCCCAGCACCTCCTCGGCCTTTCGGCGCACCTGCACCTCGCCCGCGAAGCGCCTGAACCAGCTCAGCCGGAAGCTGCCGTCGCGCTTGGCCAGGATCGGCACCATCACGTTCTCCAGCAGCGACAGGTCCGGGAAGATCTCCGGGGTCTGGAACACCCGCACCACGCCCAGCTGATTGATCTCGTGCGGGGCACGTCCGGTCAGGTTCTCGCCATCGAAGATGACGTGTCCGGTGTCCGGGCGCAGCCTGCCGATGCACACGTTGAGCAACGTCGACTTGCCGGCGCCGTTCGGCCCGATGATCGCGTGGGTCTCGCCTTCGGTGACCGACAGATCGATGTCGGACAAGGCGTGCAGGCCGGCGAAGCTCTTGTGCACGTCGGCGACGTGCAGCACGGTGTTCTCCACCGCCGGTGACCTGGCAGGGGTCACTATTGCATCAGGCGCGTTCATGGCGCGGTGCTCGTCGGGGTACCGGGCGCCATGCTCGGTGCAGTGCCCGGTGCGCTCGAACGGTTCGCTACCGTGGCGCCCTTGTCGCGCCGGAACAGGGCGCCGATGCGGCGCACGCCCTCCATGATGCCGCCGGGCAGGAAGATCACCACCAGCATGAACACCAGTCCCAGCGTCAAGTGCCAGCCGTCCCCGACGAACAGGCCGACCGTGTCGACCACGAACGGCTGGATGCTGTCGGGCAGCGCCTCGAAGGCGCGGTTCAGGGCACCGGCATTGAAGGCCGACAGGATGTTCTCGAAGTACTTGATCAGCGCGGCTCCGATGACCGGCCCGACGAGCGTGCCGGCGCCTCCCAGGATGGTCATCAGGACCACCTCGCCCGACGCGGTCCACTGCATGCGCTCGGCCCCTGCCAGCGGATCGGTCACCGCCATCAGGGAGCCGGCAAGCCCTGCGAACATGCCCGAGATGACGAAAGCCCAGATCAGGTAGGGCCTCGTGTTGAACCCGGTGTAGGCCATGCGGGTCTGGTTGGACTTGATCGCCCTGAGCATCATGCCGAACGGTGAGCGGAAGATGCGCAGCGCGATGAAGAAGGCGACGATCAGCACCACCGCGCAGAAGTAGAAGGCGGTCTCGTCGCGCAGCTCCAGGCCGAACAGGTTCGGCGTGGGCAGGGAGCGCGTCACCTCGACGCCCATGGCCGCGTCCAGCACGCGCGCGTCCCGCAGCGATAGCTGCAGCCCGCTCTCGCCGTTGGTGATCGGTGTGAGCACCGAGTAGGCGAGCTTGTAGGACATCTGCGCGAAGGCCAGAGTCAGGATCGAGAAGTAGATGCCCGAGCGCCTGAGGCTGATGAAACCGATCAGGCAGGCGAACAGCCCGGACAGGATCACGCTGAACAGGATGGCCGGCAGCACGTTCATGCTCAGCAACTTGAACGACCACACCGCGGTGTAGGAGCCCACGCCCAGGAAGGCGGCGTGTCCGAACGACAGGTAACCGGTGAGTCCGAACAGGATGTTGAAGCCGATCGCGAACACCCCGAAGATGGCGAACTTCTGCATCAGGTCGGGGTAGTTCGCACCGAACGGGGCCAGCCAGATCGGCATGGTCAGCACGGCGACACTGAACAGGGCCAGCAGTATCCAGTCGGAGGCGCTGCTGCGCGATAGCGAGGATGCGTTCATCGAACAGGATTTCCGGCAAGGCGGTTCTTCGAGAAGGCAAGCTGCGGACGGGTCGAGACGCTGATCATCGTCAGTCCTCCATCACGCCGGCCCGCCCCATCAGGCCACGCGGCCTGATCAGCAGGACCGCGACCGCCACCAGGTAGATGATGACCTGGTCGATGCCGGGAACGATGGCCTTCACCTCGGTCATCGAGGCGAACGATTGCAGGATGCCGAGCAGGAAACCTGCAAGCACGGCGCCGCCGAGCGAACCCATGCCACCGACCACCACGACCACGAACGAGAGCACCAGGAAATCCATGCCCATGTGGTAGTCGGGCGGCAGGATGGGCGTGTACATCACGCCGGCAAGCCCTGCGCAGACCGCCGCCAGGCCGAACACGATCGTGAACCGGCGCTGGATGTTGATGCCGAGCATGCCGACCGTCTCGCGATCCTGCATGCCGGCGCGCACCACCATGCCGAACGTGGTGAAGCGCAGGAAGGCGAAGGTGATGCCGATGATGACCAGCGCGAACACCAGGTAGATGAGTCGCCACCACGGATAGACGACGTTGTCGCTCATGCCGAGCCAGCTGCCGATGTTGGCAGATCCTGCGACCACGTCGGGAGCCAGCTGCGGGATCGGGTTCGCCCCGAAGTAGTGACGCACGATCTCCTGGATGACGATCGCCAGCCCGAAGGTGACCAGGATCTGGTCGGCGTGCGTTCGCTTGTAGAAGTGGCGGATAAGCCCGCGCTCCATCGACCAGCCGATCAGCAGCATGAGGGGCACGGTGATCAGGATCGCCAGCGGCACCGAGTAGTCCACGATGATCGGCCCGATGACCGGGAACTTCGCCTCCAGGACCGGCACCTCCTTGAACGCATCGAAGAAGGTGATGCTCTCGTCCTTGACCTTGGTGGAGATGGTCAGCAGCTCGTTCATGGCGACCGCGCAGAAGGCGCCGAGCATGAACAGCGCGCCGTGCGCGAAGTTCACCACGCCCAGCGTGCCGAAGGTCAGGGTCAACCCCAGCGCGATCAGCGCGTACGCCCCGCCCTTGTCCAGGCCGTTCAGGGTCTGCAGCAACAACGCTTCCACAAGGATCGGCTTCCGTCAGGGGTCGGGTCGGGCACGATGGCCGGACCGGGTGCACACGAGTCCGACCGGCGCGTGATGAACCGGCCGACCCTCGGGCGTTCGGGCAAGGTCCGGGCCCCCTTGTTCAGAGAGCCCGGACGGTGCGAGTGGTCAGGCGCCGTTGTTGCACTGACCCAGATCGCCGCCGGCGAACATGGGGTGATCATCCGGGTACTCGACCTGCGCGCGCGGGGTGACCTCGACCACCTCGAGCAGGTCGAACTGCGAGGAGGGGTTCTCCTTGCCCTTCACGACCAGCACGTCCTTGAAGCACTGGTGATCCTCGGCGCGGTATTCGGTGGGACCGTTGCCCATGCCGTCGAACTCGAAGCCCTCCAGGGCGGCACCGACCTGGCAGGGCTCGAACGTGCCGGCACGCTCGCAGGCGTCCGCGTACAGCAGGGTCTGGACGTAGCAGGTGTGTGCGGCCTGGCTCGGCGGGAAGCCGTACTCCTGACCGAAGCTCTTGACGAAGGCCTGGCTGCCCGCATCCTCCAGCGACCAGTGCCAGTTGGTCGAGCCGTAGATGCCCTTGACCGCATCGCCTGCGCCCTGCGCCATCAGGCGCGAGTACAGCGGCACGATGATCTGGAAGTCCTTGCCGTCGACCTGCTTGTCCTTGAGGCCGAACTGCACCGCCTGGGTCAGCGAGTTGACCATGTCCTTGCCGTAGTGGTTGAGCACCAGCGTGTCGGCACCCGAGTTCAGCACCGGCGTGATGTACTGGCTGAAGTCGCCCGCGCCCACCGGGGTCAGCACGTTCTGGTCGGTCTTCCAGCCGATCGCCTCGGTCGAGGCCTGTACCGACTCCTGCACGGTGTAGCCCCACGTGTAGTCGGCGGTCAGGTGATAGGCGTTGCGGTCGTTGCCGTAGGCCTTCTCCAGCACCGGACCCAGCGCGGCACCGGACATGTAGGCATTGAAGAAGTGGCGAAAGCCGTTGGCCTTGCGGTCCTTGCCGGTGGTGTCGTTGGAGTGTGTCAGTCCAGCCATGAAGATGACGCCGGCTTCCTGACACAAGCCCTGGACCGCGATGGCCACGCCCGAGGAGGAACCGCCGGTGATCATCAGCGCCCCGTCCTTCTCGATCATGCGCTTGGCCGAGGCGCGCGCCGCATCCGACTTGGTCTGGGTATCGCCGGTCACGTACTCGACCTTCTTGCCCAGGATGCCGTTGCCCTTCAGCTCGCTCGGCGTGAAGGTGTTCATCATGCCGCCGTCGCCCTCGCCGTTCAGGTGCTT